>MDTG01206701.1_pt1 | contig 11346 bp, 12 predicted proteins | sample 811421 | NCBI WGS metagenome assembly MDTG01 (sample SAMN05326645, study PRJNA326480) | marine metagenome | isolation source: seawater | place: Pacific Ocean: South East | collected 2011
AGGACCGCCATTCGTATTAACTGGTATATTTTTTCATTCTTATCATTTGATGACTGTTAAGGATTGGTCAATCGAAATATATGCCCTAACAATGCCCGTATTTTCCATACTACTAATGATTTTTGTACTTATATCTGGATGGGCAGTTGATAAATGGAGTGCCAAAGACTTAACAAAATTTTTCCTATTACCACTTGTCATAGGTTGCATAATTCTAGCATATGGGAAAAGTGAGGCTACAATGGTAATATTCATGATGTTTGCAGGTATTACTTCTGGTTTTGCCACGTCCATTGCGGGTTCACTGTGGGCAGAACTTTATGGCATAAAACACCTAGGGGAGATTAAGTCAGTAGTTACATCAGGGGTGATTGCATCAACTGCGATATCACCAGGATTAATGGGGTATCTTATAGATATAAATGTAAGTATTGAAAGTCAGATTGTTGCTTTTGCCATATACATGTTTATATTGACGGGCTTTATAGCATTCAGAAAATCAAAACCGGCTTAATTAGCTCGACCTATAAAACTTTTAACTTTTTCGAAAGCCTTGCTCTCAATCTGTCGAACTCTTTCACGACTAATACCGAAGCTCTGGCTAAGCTCTTCAAGTGTCTTTGAGTCTTCGTCAATTCTCCTTGAGATGAATATAGTTTTTTCCCTATCGTTTAGGCAACTTAAAGAGTCATATAGAAGTTTTCTCCTTTTATCCATTTCATCACTTACAACCAAGGCTGTTTCTTGATTTTGGCTTTCATCAACAAGAAAATCTTGCCATTGTCCATCACCATCATCTGAAATTTGAGTATTAAGTGATGAGTCTCCACCTAGTCTCCTATTCATATCAACGACATCGGTTTCAGTTACACCAAGATTTTCTGCAATGTGTGCTATCTGATCTGGCTTTAAGTCACCTTCTTCTAGTGCTTGAATGTTATTCTTAATTTTTCTTAAATTGAAGAATAGTTTCTTCTGGTTTGCGGTTGTACCCATTTTTACTAGACTCCAAGAACGTAACACGTATTCTTGGATCGCGGCTTTAATCCACCACATAGCATAAGTTGCAAGTCTGAAACCCTTATCCGGATCAAACCTTTTAACAGCTTGCATCAAGCCGATATTTCCTTCAGCTATAACATCACTTAACGGTAGTCCGTAACCCTTGTATCCCATAGAGATTTTTGCTACCAACCTTAAATGGCTTGTAACAAGTCTGTGCGCTGCCTCAGTGTCTCCGTCGGAATTTAGACTTTTGGATAAACTTATTTCTTCCTCAGGAGTTAGTAGAGGGAATTTTTTAATTTCTTTCAAGTACAGTCCAAGACTGTCTTCACTAGCAATTATCGGTATTGATCCATACATCGAATATGTATCCTTTTTGTTAATCAAAATTTAAGTGAACACAATAAAATACAACTATATTATGTGCCTGACAATACTTTTTTTAAAAATTTTATATCGTCTGGCAAATCAGACTCAAACTTCATAAGAACATCGCTTATGGGGTGTCTGAATGTTAGTTTAGAAGCATGTAATGCATGTCTATCAATTTTAAGTTGATCTCGACATTGTTTGCTAAGAAACCTCAGTTTGGTGTTATAACCTTTTCCATATTTTTGATCACAAATAACTGGATGTCCAATATGATCAAGGTGTACACGTATCTGATGTGTTCTACCCGTATATAATTTACAACGGATTTGTGAGATTAAAGGTTCATTTTTTTTTGTAAAAATCTTCTCAACTACTTTAAAATTTGTGATAGCTAACTTACTATTTTTTTCACTCTTTGTTGCCATCATCTTCGTCTTATCACGATTATTTCGCATGATTTGGGTTTCAATTTTACCTACGTTTATTTTTGGTATCCCCCAAACAAGTGCATCATAAATTCTCTCCAAATCACCCAATCGGCCATGATCCATGAATTGTCTCGATAGATTATTATGTGCTAAATCATTCTTTGCAATGATCATCAGTCCGCTTGTATTTTTATCAAGTCTATGAACAATTCCTGGTCTGATGTATCCGCCTATACCGGATAGTGAACTACCGCAATGATATAAAATAGCATTCACAAGAGTTCCAGTTTTGTTACCAGCACCAGGATGTACAACAAGATTAGATTGTTTATCGATCACCAAAATTTCATCATCTTCGTACACTACATTAAGTGGTATATTTTCAGGTTCAATCGTCTCTTCGATTGGTTCGGGGAGTAAAATTGTAATTTTTTCACTTTCACCGCGCAGTTTATTTTTTTTTAAGATAACAACTTGATCATTTAAGAAAACACTTCTCCCAATTATAAGATTTGAGATTCTTTGCCGGCTTAATTCGGTATTCTGGCTGATGAATTGATCTATTCTTTTGCCGCTATCAGTTTTATTTGTTATAAGATTAATTGATTTGTTGTATATCATAGGGACTGGCCATGGCTGAGATTGAAAATGTTGATCAAAATATAAAATCCACACGGGTTTTGAAGATCGCTATATTTATTATGACATTATTACTCATTATAGGTTTTTGTGTTGTTTTCATAACAATTGGGCATCGATTATCAAATAACACACCGAATACTGAAGAGGTTTTACCATTAAATAGTAAGATTGTAATCGAAGCAAGTCAAGAGATCATCTCTGTAACCAGTGACGGTAAAAGTTTGATAATTACAATCACTGATGAAACAGGCAGTTATTTAATTTATAATATTGATAAAAAATCAAATAGAATTATTTCAACGATAAAATTTGATAAATAAACTAAATTAAATCAAGCCCCCTCAACACAAGCAATAGTGATGAAATAGAGCATATTGACAATATATATGGCTTTAATATTTTTCTGGTGTATTTTAATAAAAATTTGGATGTATATGATGCAAAAAAGAGCGGTGGCAGCATTAAGAAGCCGTAAATAATATGATAACCTTTTATAACACCTGCCAAAATAAGTATTACAAAAGAAACAAGGCTACCTATTGTAAAAAATAGATTATTATTTGCTCTTACAGTTGATGGATCTTCGTTTTGGTAAATTATCCCCATTGGGGCTCCGCCAACACCGACTATCGTGCCCAGAACTCCTGAAGCTGTTCCAGCAATGAAATGATTACGAAAGTTTTGTTTTATTCTATTTATTGTTATAGCGCTTATTAATATCGACATTAGCAAAACTAATCCAATTATTATTTCAATTTTTCCTGATGCAACAATATATGCCGCAATCCATCCAGCTAAAATAGAGCCAAAAATTCTTCCACTTATTGATGGCCTTAATGTCTTCCATTTTATGTCATTGAAGTACCTAATGCTTGGGTAGAGGGCAGCAAAAAAACCAAGAAAAACAATTGTAGACGGTATCAGATAAGGATCAAGTAGCGCAAGAAAGGGTGCCGCTATCATTCCCCAACCCATTCCAAATAGGCTTTGCGCGCTTGATGCTATGAATACAATGATGCAAGCTATTAAGACCTCAGAAAAGGTTATTTGGACAAGAAAATCTTCAATCATTGGATAGGGCTACATCTAAAAAGGAAGCCACTTCGGATTTTTGGAGAATTTGATATATCCCACATTCGCCCCCATTCTTAGGCCTGCACCTGTTTTTATGGTTGCAATTGTAACGCCACCTCTGTTGTAAACACTGCCTCCAAGACCACCTACAACATAAGCTGTTCCATTCGTTCCTACAAATCTCTTTTGTACATCATTAATACTGTCCATGTTGTAGATTAGAAACATTACTCGGGATCCGTCCCCACCATAATCAATCCCAATACTTGGTCCTTGCCAGTATATCTTCTCTTCTCCAAGATTCTTTGTTGTGATCGTACCTTCACCATATGTGAGCCCGGCTATTAGTGCTCCACTTGCTTCTTCGCCAATAATATAGCCATCAGGTCTGCCAAATGCAGAAAATAGTGTTTCAACAGCGGTACCTAATCCCTCTGTGGCCGTACCGAAAAAGTCATGACCAGCAAGAACAAGTTCACCAACGTTGAACCCCTCGGAGTTGTTAGCTGGTTTATTTGGCTCGTCATACCACTCGCTATTTGAATTACTTGAAGGTAATAACAAAAAAATTATTCCAAACAAAACCACCAATAAATTTTTTCTAAAGTGTTTCATTTAATCACCTCTGATATTTGATTAATTCGAGTCAAAATAAAAATTCTATTCCATCTTACAATAATACATAATAAGTGAAAGAGAAAAATTGAAAATTACTTGAGTAAAAGCTCTCGTTGGCCGTCATTTGCTAGCGCAAAAAATCCATCATTATTTAAAAAATTTGGCTTGTTGTATCTAAATTCATTCAAATTTATATCATAAAATGAACCTCCAGCTCCTGTTAAAATTGCTTGGCCAGCTGCAGTATCCCACTCATAGCATGGCTGAAGTCTAATGTATAGATCTGCCAAACCTTCAGATAACAATCCAAATTTGAGTGCTGAGCCACATGATATGAGTTCAGTTATTCCATATTGATCAATTTTATCTTGCATTTTCTTTGACGGCATTCCTCTACTATGAAGCATAATTTGGTTTTTTTTATTCTGGCTCGTGCGTATTCTCATAGCATCCTTATTACCTGAGATTTTATAGGAATCTTGATTGCTGTATGAGTAATATGTTTTATCTAGTGCGGGGGCGTTAATGATACCGATTAGGGGTTTATTTAACTCAACAAGCGCGATATTTATTGTAAATTCATCATTCTTTTTTATGAACTCACGGGTTCCATCAATAGGGTCAATCAAGAAAAAAAAATCTGAGCTTACCGTATTTTCTTCATCAAAGTACTTTTCTTCAGAAATGATATCTACACCTGGTTCGATTTTTGATATTTCATGCATAATAATATCTTCAGAAATTCTATCAGCTTCAGTTACGGGGGACTCATCGCTTTTATATTGAACTTCAAAACCAGACTTGTATATCTTCATTATCTCCACAGCTGACTTATTTGATATAGTGATAAGCTCTTCTGCAAGTTTTTTGTATGAATTATGATTATAAATTTTCATGTCACTTCATTGTGTAATTGTCATATTTTAATCCAATATTAATCATGAATATGTATATTAATTTTGTATCATGTTATATACTTGAATATAAATTCAATTCAAAAATGTCAAATCTAAACTTATTTTCGCAACTTACTAGAAAGATCTTTCATGATCTTATAAATCCTGCATCAGCTGCCTTAAATGGTATGGAGTTGCTAAAATATAATTTGGCTGAAAAAAAAGACCAAATACTTGACGATGAGACCTTTCAACTCCTTGAAACAAGTATTAAAAAAATAACTGCCCAGATTAAGTTTTTTCGTTTTTGCTATTCGGATCCTATAACACAACAACATGATAATCTATCAATCATTCACATAAGTAGTGTGATTAATGATTATTTTGATTTCACAAAGCTTAAAATATCACATAGAGCAGATCTTGTGCATCTAGATAAGAAATACGCAATACTGCTGACAAATACTATAATTATCTTTTTAAATCTTTTTCCTGTTGGTGCTGAGATTTATTTTGATCTCGTCGACCAAAAGGGTTTTGTTATAAAAGTTAATAACCAAACTGGAAAAATAAATACAGACATATTACAGGATTTTTATACTACAAATTCTGATAATATAGAGAATATTCAAGTAAGATATTTACACGAACTTTTGAATATTTATAATCTTAATAAGGTGGTCTCTGCAAATGATATGGAAGTTTCAATTGAATTTATTGAGCAGATCTAAGCTGACTCTAATAACTCAGTAGGATCACGCAATACATAACCACGTCCCCACACTGTCTCAATATAATTCTCATCGTCAGAGGCCTGCATGAGTTTTTTTCGAAGTTTGCATATGAATACGTCAATTATCTTTAGTTCTGGTTCGTCCATGCCACCATAGAGATGATTCAAAAACATTTCTTTTGTTAGAGTGGTACCTTTTCGAAGTGATAGTAATTCGAGCATTTGATATTCTTTCCCTGTAAGATGTACTCTTTTTCCATTTACCTCAACTGTCTTTGAGTCAAGATTTACATCTAATCGTCCAGTTGAAATAATTGATTGTGCGTGGCCACGGGAACGCCTAATAATGGCACTAATTCTGGCAACTAGTTCCTCTTTTTGAAACGGCTTAGTGAGATAATCATCAGCCCCAAAACCAAAACCTTTAACTTTATTTTCCATAGCGGTGAGGCCGGTTAGTATAAGAACTGGAGTCTCTATCTTTTGGGTCCTTAAATTTTTTAACACCTCATAGCCACTCATATCAGGGAGATCGATATCTAGTAAAATTATGTCATAGTCATATAACTTACCAAGATCTATACCTTCTTCCCCAAGATCAGTTACATCAACTTTAAAGCTTTCTGATTTGAGCATCAGTTCAATGCTATGTGATGTGGTTTGATCATCCTCTATTAGAAGTATTCTCATTTTAAGCTCACTAAATTATTTGCAAATAAAAACGAATCACACAAGTAATTCATACTCTAAGGTTATCTCTTATGTAAATGCTATCAAGAAATTTGTGCAATTTTCGATAAAAACATCCAGATATAAACAAAAAAATCTCATTAAATCTATCTTAAATGGTTGAAAAATCAAGAAATTAGCAATCCATCTATTAGTTATTGTCATTATCGATAATAAATACTATATACATTAACATAGTAATTACTGAGTGAGAATATGCCTACCTTTGATATAGTTTCAAAATTTGACCCTTCCGAAGTTGATAACGCAATACAGAATCTAAAACGTGAGATCGGGCAACGCTATGACTTCAAAAATTCGAGGTCCGAGATTGAATTTGAAAAAGACATTATAACTATAATTACTGAGGATGATTACAAACTCTCTCAATTACAAGATATGCTGAAGGTACAAATTACAAAGAGAGGAATTGATGCAAGAGTTTTGGACCTTGGAAAAATTGAGAGTTCTGCGGGCCAGTCAGTACGTCAGGCTATCACTATGCAACAGGGTATTCACAAAGAAATCTCTAAGGACATAATGAAACTCATAAAAGACTCAAAAATTAAAGTCCAAGTTTCAATTCAGGGTGATGAATTAAGGGTAAGCGGTAAGAAGAGAGATGATCTACAGCAAACTATAACTCTATTGAAAACTAAAGACTTCGATTTACCTCTACAGTTTATTAATTTTCGTGACTGACTAATTCAAATTGGAAATACCTTGGATAAAAGAGATATAAAATTATTTAATATAAAAAAAACGAAAAGGGTTGTTGTTGCAATGTCTGGTGGTGTCGACTCGTCAGTCGCGGCTGCTGTGTGTGCTAGGCAAGGTTATGATGTGGTCGGAGTCACCTTGCAATTATACACAAATGACAATCCATCTCGAAAAAAGGGTTCGTGCTGCGCTGGTCAAGACATCTATGATGCGAAAAGAGTTGCAGAAAAAGTTGGTATCAAACACTACGTTCTCGATTATGAAGAGCAATTTAAGGCTGAAGTGATAAATAATTTTGCTGACTCATATGCAATTGGACAAACTCCAATTCCTTGTGTTCGTTGTAATGAGAAAATAAAATTTGGTGACTTATACGAAACAGCAATACAATTGGGCGCTTCAAGCCTAATCACAGGGCATTATGTATCAAATAAATTAATCAATGGGGAGAGGGGACTATTCAGAGCGAGGGATGTGACGAAGGATCAAAGTTATTTCATGTTTACACTCAAAAAGAAGCAGCTTGAATATATTAAATTTCCGCTAGGCGATCTTACCAAGTCTGATACAAGAAAAATTGCTAGGGAATTAGGATTGGCCACCTCCGACAAGCCTGAAAGTCAAGATATATGCTTTGTGCAAAGTGGTAGTTATGTAAACCTAATTAATACATTGAAGCCAAAATCAAATGTAAGAGGTAATTTAATAGATACGACTGGAAACGTTGTTGGCGAGCATGCTGGGATTATGAATTTCACAATTGGGCAAAGAAGGGGTATTGGTTATATAAATGGTGAGCCAAATTATGTAATTGATATAGATCATGAAAGAAATAACGTAACAATTGGTCCAAAAGAAGCGTTAGCAATTAATCAGATCTCTCTTAATAATCTAAATTGGATTGGACCTGAAACAGGTATGGCTGATGAGCAAGAGATACCGGTTTATGTGAAAATAAGGTCAACATCTGAGCCGGTTCCTGCTATTATCACTAAAAATAAAGAATATGCCAAGGTGAAATTCAAAAACCCTGAATATGGTGTGGCACCAGGACAGGCTTGTGTCATTTATGAGTCGCAAAAAAATATGGCAAGAGTACTTGGTGGTGGTTGGATAATTAAGGATCAAACTCAGAATTTAAATTAATAAACTTATATACAATTCCTTTCTAATGAAGTATTAATTTAGATGTTTTTCTAACAATCATGGCGGAGTAGCTCAGTTGGTTAGAGCAGAGGAATCATAATCCTTGTGTCGGGGGTTCAAGTCCCTCCTCCGCTACCAACTCAATATTAAAAAAATGTATTCAATTGTAAGAGATTTTCGTGAAATAAGCAATGTCAGGACCTTATCTATAGTTAGCCTCGGGCATGGTGTGACGCACTGGGTGAATGGTATATTTATTGTACTACTACCCTTCATAGCGCAGGATTTATCACTGACTTACACGGCAACAGGTACTATGGTAACTATTTTCTTTATTGCGGCTGTTACAATAACAATCATAAGCGGTCCTGTAATCGATATTTCTAAAAAATATGTACTTGCTCAATTTCTTTGCCTTTTATCAGGGGCACTTGCACTTGTGATTATGAGTAATGCCTACAGCACGCTAATTTTGGCAATATCAGCTGTTTTTATTGGCATATGTGTAAGTGGCTGGCATACTCCATCGATACCTTATTTATCCCTTATGTATAATAAAAATAGAGGTCTTGCATTATCAATACATACCGTTGGTGCAAGTCTTGGAGACGGTATCGCACCGCCAATAGCTGGACTAATTATGTTGTTTCTATCATGGCAAAAAACCGCATTACTATTAGCTATACCAGTAATTTTAATGAGTTTCTATGTTTTGAGGTCACTTCCTCCAATAAATGAAGACACTGATATTGCAAATAGCGCATCCTCCAAATACAACTATTGGGATGGATTAAAAGGACTTCTTGGAAATCAAAATATGTTAATACTTTGTGTGCTTGCCGGTCTTTGGTCCATGACCCAAAATGGCCTGGTAGTTTTTATACCATTATATTTAGTGGGCGAATTGCAATCAAGTCCTTTACTTGTTGGATTTGCATTATTTGCAATCCAAGTTGGGGCGGTTTTTGGTGGCCCAATTATGGGAACATTATCCGACCGTGTCGGAAGAAGGCCAGTTGTTATATACTCCTTAATAACATCTGCAATATTACTTATGATTATACCCCTGCTCAGTAACGTCTATTTATTTATTATAATTTCTTCTTTTGCAGGTTGCTCACTATATTCAATAAGACCCGTTATTCATAGCTGGACTATGGATATTTCAGCAGGGCAAACATCAGGTAGCGCGATAAGTATGTTATTCACAGCGCAGGCTGCTTTGACTGGTTTGATACCAATTATTGGTGGTTTGACAGCTGATATATTCGGATTAAAATTAGTTTTTATACTGTTGACTTTGACGAGTATCATGGCGCTGATTTTGTCATTTATAATGCCAAAAAAAATAATCGGACTCTAAAGTATGACGTTAAACAGAACAAAAAATAAATTAGCAAATGATGAGCTCACACTTGGGGTTGGGATTGTACAATCAAGAGTTATTGAGGTTGTACCGCTGATGAAAACTGCAGGATTTGATTGGCTTTTTCTTGACCTTGAACACGGTGCAATGACAATTGATACTGTATCACAAATGTCTTCCATGGCATTGAAAACTGGTTTAACTCCAATTGTACGGATACCAATTAATGGGTATTCAATGGTCTCAAGGATACTTGATAATGGTGCGATGGGTATTGTATTACCACATGTAGAGACACCCGAAGAAGCTCAGAAATTAGTCGATATAGCTAAATTTCATCCTGAAGGCTCACGTGGTGTTGGTGGTGGTATTGTGCAATTTGATTATCAAAATGTAAATTTGCAGGAAGCTACCAGCCAATTAAATGCTGAAACTTTACTTGTTGCCATGGTTGAAACCCCCAACGCTATCGACTCGATTGACGAAATAGCATCTGTTGAAGGTATAGATGTCATAATGATTGGCACAAACGACCTTGCAATGGCAAGTGGTTGTCCTCAAGATTTTGGTAATATTAAGATACAAAAATTTTATGAAAAAACTGCATTGGCGTGTGAAAAATATAATAAATCTCTTGGGTCAGGTGGCGTGAAAGATGAAGAATTCGCCAAGAATTACATAGCAATGGGAGCAAATTTCTTTTTGGCGGGACAAGATATTGGTTTTTTATTATCAGCATCAAAAGATAGAGTGGACCTCCTAAGAAGTTAAAATAATGCATAGCTTAAGGAAAATTTTGAAGTCACAAATACCATCAATGCTTGTTGCCGCAGGGCATGGCGGGACTCATTGGGTCAATGCTGCAATTTATATTCTTTTACCATATATTATCATAGATCTCGGGCTTACTTATACTCAAGCTGGTTTAATTATGACCATATTTCATTTCTCAACTTTCTTTGCAAATGCAGTAAGTGGGCCATTGGTCGATCTAAAAGGAAAAGGAAAATATACAAATTTCCAAGCATATTCTTTACTAATTGGTGGACTTGCGATGATACTGATGAGTATATCTTCAACCATATACTTGCTATTCATTAGTGTCGCTATGATTGGAATTTGTATAAGTCTCTGGCATCCAGCTGCAATAACGTATTTATCTGTAAATTATCCTCAAAATAGAGGTTTTGTCTTATCAGTGCATAGTATTGGTGCAAGCTTAGGGGATGCGTTATCTCCACTATTAGCGGCATTCTTGCTCACATATATAACAATTAATGGTAGTAATTTATCCTGGAATATTACGTCTATACTGCTATCAATTCCTTTATTCACGCTAGTTGTAATAGTTTTTTTCTTTTTGAGCGATAAGGATGACAACATTGATGAGATTCATGTTGGTAAAGAGAATAATTATTTTCGTGATCTGAAGCTTTTATTGAGAGATGTGCAATTAATTCCATTATTTCTAGTTGCTGGAGTTAGGACTGTCACTCAAAATGGTGTCCTTGTATTTATGCCATTATACCTTGTTGCAAATGTAGGTGCTAGCGCTGTAGTGATTGGGGCCTCCCTGTTTGCAATGCAGATGGGTGGACTAATTTCAGGCCCAATAGG
>MDTG01361152.1_pt1 | contig 11346 bp, 10 predicted proteins | sample 811421 | NCBI WGS metagenome assembly MDTG01 (sample SAMN05326645, study PRJNA326480) | marine metagenome | isolation source: seawater | place: Pacific Ocean: South East | collected 2011
AACTGGCGTCTTCGATTGGTAACGGTACCGTCATCGGCGACCACGCTGGCGTCTAAGTTGACGCCTCCGCCAAAGACCCAGAAATGCTTTGGAAACAAATCGCCGATCGTGGTCGCCTGATCCATCAGGCCCGTTGAGGAGAAATAACGTTCGACTTCTTGTAGCGCGATGATGTCGCAATCGCCGATCTCGGAGGCCGTCCTCGCCAAGTCGATCGTCTTGTCTTTACCGGTGCCGAACTGAATGTTGTAACTGCATAAAATCATCAGGCGTTCCTAGCCGTTTGCCGGAACCGGCGCCATGCACGGTTCCAGGAATTTACGGTGTGGATATCAACCGGCGGTGCGCGCCGTGCCCGGCTTTGCGGCCTTCGTGATGGCGCGCAGTTCCGCGAGGGTGATGCGACCATCGCCATTGATGTCGAGCATGGCAAAGCGTGCCATGCCTTTGGCTTCGTATTCATCGATGGAAATTCGACCGTTGTTGTCACCGTCGAACCAGGTAAAGCGGCTAAGCCATGCTTGATCGTTGCGGAGTTCACGAAGGCTCAATTGCTCGTCCCCGTCGGAGTCCATGCGGGCAAATCGCTGGTAGCGGGCATTGTGCAGTTCATCAGGCATTATGGCACCGTTGCCGTCACGGTCTAGGGCGGCGAACCAGGGGGGAACATTGTCGGCCCGGACGGGCATGGCCAGGATGACTAAGGCGAGCACTAGAATTTTCTTCATGGCGGCGAAATCCCCGGATATCAGCCGCAAATCTTAAGGTCGAATTATGAACGAAAACCTAAGGCCTGATGTACAACCAACAAATGCCGAAAAGACAATAATAAGGCGCCTTACCCTTGCCATTTGTCCACCGCGACGCCGATAATCAGGTTCAAGCTAACTATTAGCAATACGTGGAAGGAGTGGAGGAGGTAGACCTCGCGGACCCTGAACTCGTGGCTTGCATTCAGCGTAATAAACCCCAAGACAGCCATGTTCTGGCAGATGACTGGTTCTAATTGATTCTTGCTTTTGCCCTTGTTCTTAATTTTTTCATAGTCCTGGAAAAAAAGATCTTGTTCACCGACCTTTGCCAAGGTGGGCAGAAGAAACTATGCGAAAGGCGTGTTTTGGGGAACAAGCTCTCCGAATAGGGAGGGCCTGTTCGGCGAGGACGAGGCCGTTTAAATAGCGAAGGAAGATTGCTTTGGCACGTCCCGCGCGTCACGTCCCCATGGTCTGAGCCAGTTCCTCCATGGAATGGCCGACGACGTCCCAATCCTCTTCTGGTCCGAAATCACTGGTCTGATCGGGCCCGTATTCGTAAGGACGCCGAATATAGGCCGTGCGCATGCCGTGCGAACGCGCAGCCGTTAGGTCGTCGTTGTGGGCAGCCACCATCATTGTTTCGCCTGGCGCCAAGTTCAAAAGATCGATGGCGCCCAGGTAGACTGCCGCGTCCCGCTTGTAGGCTTTGAAAACGTCAGAGGAGAAGATGAAATCCCATGGTAGGCCCGCGCGCTTTCCCATGCCCGCCAAGCCGATGACGGATCCATTGGACAGCGTTCCAAGAAGATAGCGCTGCTTCAATCGCGTCAGACCTGGTACGCAATCGGGCCAGGGGTCTAACTGGTGCCACCATAGATTCATCGCCTGGCGGTCGTCTTCGCCGACGGCGTGGTCCAGGCCGAAATCGGTGAGAATTTCGTCCAACCGTTCGCGGTGAATCACATCGATGGGCGTCCACGGCCGCTCGCCGCACTGCACTTGTGCCATGCCCGGCTTGTAGCCGGCCCGCCAAGCCCGCGCAAAGGCATCCCAATCCATTTCGGGGAGGGATTTCTCCCGGGCCAAATCCTCTCCCTTGCGGGTGACTGAGCCGCGCCAGTCGGCGACTGTGCCGAAGGTGTCGAAAAAAAGCACTTTCACGTTCTCGAGGCTCATAGGTGCTCCTGGTTGTCGTGGTGGGGCAAGACATACTTCTATCATCAACCATGGGGCATGGGAGAGCAATTTTCTTAAGTTTGACGGGTAGAATTTTGGCTAAGATGCCGGGCGACGTCAAACTTTCGAATTTGAATCTGTCTCTTCTGATTGATGTTTCGGACAGAATTGACGATGTCGGCATGGCTCATCAACGCGATGAATTTATTAAGCGCGATCATCGGTTCTCGCATCATCGACACTATTTAATGGCCGCCGCGACCGCATCGCGCTTGCGCGCGGAATGAACCCGAATTTGCTTCCAGGAGACTTTGGTCGATTGACGGAAAATATTATTAAGCTTGACGCAGCCGAGACCGCGGGACCGCATAGCAGGCCGAACCGATGGCATCACCATGCTAATGTTTGGCACATGATATTCAGATTCGATAATTTATATAAATTGCAACTAATGGTATCTTTGGGCCTCCTGAACTTGGAGAAAAAGGTGAGGGTGAACATGAAGATTGTGAAATTTCTGGCGACTGCTTGGCTAGCTGTCCTCGTGACTGGAGTGTCCGGACCCGTTAAGGCTGAGAATCTGATCAAGGCGACCCGGTCCGATGATGGGCTCTATCATCACGAGTGGTTCAAGGATTCGTTCCTTGACCTCAAAGACGATCTACAGGAAGCGGATGAGGCCGGAAAACGTTTGGCTATCATTTTCGAGCAGGTAGGCTGCATCTATTGCACGAAGATGCAGACTGAGGTCCTGGCTCAGAAGTCCATCAATGACTACGTGCGAAAGAACTTCGATGTGGTGCAAATGAACCTCTGGGGCAGCCGGAATGTGACTGACTTTGACGGCAAGGTGATGCCGGAGAAGGCACTCGCGAAACGCTGGGGCGTGATCTTCACGCCGACGGTCGTATTCCTTCCTGAGTTGGCCGCCCTGTCCCCAGGCAAGCCTGGCCATGCGATAAAGGTGGCGAGCATGCCTGGCGCCTTCGGCGGGCTGACGTTCAAGGCGATGTTCGAATGGGTTAAGGCGAAGGGCTATCAGGGGAATGAACATTTTCAGAAGTATGTCATTATGAAGATGAACGAGCGTCGCAAGCAATAGGGCGTCGTGGCGAAGTCACTCATCGGCGGTTATATCGTCCCGTCGTTTGGTCCAGAACGTGCGGATTGCCCTCTCCCGGGGGTCCGGTGTAGCGGTCCTGATCGCAATGGGCAGACCCCAGGTGACAAACCTTGTGCGGAAGGATATTGCGGTCATCGCTGACTTCTGGAAATGGCTCTTTACGGGCCTTCCCCTAGTCGTCAAAGGCGGCAAATAAATCGGAAAAAAATTCTTGGGTCGTTAATATTCCCTTATTCCAAAGATTGACATGCACTGGACGCATGGGCTTGCGGCAGCTATGAAAACTGCGTATGCCCCCATTTTCCTAAAGCTCACAATTCTGTGCTTAGATACCCGAACTTGATTTCATATAGGGGTATTCATCGGGATCTCTGGGCGACTTCAAAATAATAAGAAAACGCTCACATCGTGCGAGTTCAATGATGAGTATCAACTGTTGGAATCCTAACCACGTGGAATTGGGAGGTACGTGTGTTTGGTCAACAGGTGATAAGTGGGCTTGCGACAGGTAGCCTCTATGCTTTGACCGCGGTGGCCGTGGTGGTTGTGTTCCGCAACACGCGAACCATCAACCTTGCTCAGGGCGACTTTGCCATGATCGGCGCCTTCTTGGCTGTGATCCTAATTAAAGATTTCGGAGCGAATTATTATCTCGCTCTCGCCGGTGCCGTTGTCGGCTGCATTGGTCTTGGCATTCTGGTTGAACGTCTGGTGATGCGTCAGATTGCTGATTCGGACTGGCTCACGCTGTTTACCGCGACATTAGGCATGTACTACATCCTGCATGGCGTTGCTGGGCATCTCTGGGGTCGTGATACTAAGGCGTTTCCAATCACCTTCGACCCGACACCCATTGAGATTATCGGTGGTATCATCAGCCAGGGGCACCTAGTCAACATGGCCTGGGCCGCGGGAATTGGCTTGGTGCTATTCGTCTTTTTCAAGTTCACTAAACAAGGCATCGCGATGCGTGCCGTGACCGACGATCCGGAGACGGCCAAACTGATGGGCATTCCGGTGCGTTTCATTGTGCTCCTGACCTGGGGCATGGCCGGCTTTCTGGCCGCTTTCGCAGGCGTGCTGATTGCACCAATCATCTATGTGGCCCCGGAAATGATGGATGAGGTACTCGTGAAGGGTTACGTAGCAGCCGTCTTTGGTGGACTCTACTCCATCCCGGGCGCCATCCTTGGCGCCTTGATGATCGGTGTCGTAGAGAACCTCGCAGGCGGGTATCTCGGCTCACACTTCAAGACCGCAACAGCCTTCGCCATGATCGTTTTGCTTCTTGCCTTCCGCCCACAGGGCTTGTTTGGCATCCAGAAACGTCGGGAAGTCTAAAGCTATGGAAATACAATCATCCAAATCTAATGAGGCTTCCACCTTGCCCTGGACGGAAGTTTCAGCCCGAAAGGCCAGAGAAAAGCGGCGAAATTGGGCAGGAATGATCGGGCTATTCGTAGTCGCCGCGCTGTTTCCCATGATGCCCGGCGTCGAGGGTTGGATGGCCTCTGAGGCAACGCTCATCATAATGTACATCATGGCAGCGCAGGGGGTCTCTATCCTGACGGGCTATACCGGCTTAGTCACTGTCGGACACGGCGGTTTCCTGGCCGTCGGAGCCTATGCCTCCGCACTCGCGACCAAGTATTTCGGCACCGACTTGTTTACAGCAATCATCGTCGGCGCGGCCGCCTCCGCCTTCGTCGGCTGTGCGCTTGGCTTCGTGTTTCTTCGCCTCTCGGGCGCCTTCATGGCCATTGGCACCTTGGGATTTGCGTTTTTCATCGGCACAGTAGTCAACAACGTGCCAATCTTCGAGGGCCGCGAAGGCATCTCTTTGCCGGACAACCAGGTACTCGGATTTGGAATCGAAGATATCGGCTTTTTCTACGTTTCCTTACTGACATTAGCAGGAACGACGCTTTTCATTTATGCATTGGTTCATTCCGCCGTAGGCCGGGCGTTCATGTCGCTCAGGGACTCGGAAAAAGCCGCAGAGGCCAGTGGCGTCAACCGCATCTTTTATCGCACGTTGGCCTTCACACTGAGCGCCGCCGTCACGGGCGTAGCCGGCGTGTTGTTCGCTCATTACGTCAACTACGTTTCGTCGGAAGTTTTCGGCGACATCTGGTACTCGGTGGATTTCCTGGTGGCGACTGTGGTCGGCGGATCGGCCGTGTTGCTTGGGCCCTTCGTTGGCGGATTGTTCGTCGCATTCCTGCCGACATTGATCGAGTTTTTCGTCGACCAACCGGGTGATCTGGCCTTCATTATCAAGGGCGGAGCATTAATTTTTGTACTCATAGTTGCGCCAGCAGGCGCCGTCGAGGGGGTCACGCGCTTATTCAGTCGACTGTTTGCCGGCCGCAGGGAGGGATCCAATGAGTAGCCATCTCCGCTGCGAGAACGTCACGGTCAGTTTTGGCGGCGTTATCGCATGCAACCAGATCACGCTAGACGTTCCGGAAGGCAAGATTGTTGGTCTCATTGGACCTAACGGCGCCGGCAAGACAACGCTGTTCAACGTTTTGAGCCGCTTCCAGGATTACGAAGAAGGCCATGTTTATGTACGTGGCCAAGCAGTCGACGCTAAAAAAGCGCATGAGATGATTACAAATGGCATGGCACGGACATTCCAGAACATCAATCTGTTCTCGGAACAGACCACGCTCCAGAACATTCTGATCGGCGCGCACCATAGAATTGGCGACCCATTCTCCAACATGTTGTGGTTGCCGAACTCGCGCCGAAACGAACGGGAGCTGGTCAACAATGCAGTGGAAATAGCCACCATGCTCAACCTCGACATGGAACTCGATACCGTTGTGAAGAACCTACCTTACGGGTTCCAAAAACGCATCGAACTAGCCCGGGCACTGGCAGCTAAGCCGGAGATCATCTTGCTCGATGAACCGGTGGCCGGCTGCAACGACGAGGAAACGGAGGAATTGAAATCAACCATCCAGAAGATCAACCGTGATCTGGGCGTCACGGTTCTGCTGGTCGAACACGATATGTCCATGGTGATGAGCGTATGTGACTACCTTTATGTTATCAATTTCGGCGCCAATCTAGCCGAAGGCACACCGGCGGAAGTCAAGGCCAATCCTGACGTGATCAAAGCCTACTTGGGTGAGGAAGACGAATGACTTTGCTCAAACTTTCGGCTTTGGAAGCCAATTACGGGGCGGTTCGTGCGTTGCAGGGGATCTCTATGGATGTGGAGGAAGGCGCCGTCGTTGCGCTCCTGGGTGCTAACGGAGCCGGCAAATCCACCACTCTGAAGGCGATTTCGGGGATGGTGCAACCGTCCGCGGGCGATATCGAGTTTGCTGGGCAGTCGCTGGTCGGCAAGACCCCCAACCAGATCGTGTCCATGGGAATCGCCCACGTACCGGAGGGTCGCAAAATTTTTAAGGACCTGACCGTATCAGAGAACCTTAGGATGGGAGCCTATTCGCGTTCCGACAAGCAGGGTATCGCTCAGGACCTGGATATGGTGCTGGAGCTATTTCCTCGCTTAAGCGAACGCTCCCGCCAACTCGGCGGCTCCCTTAGTGGCGGTGAGCAGCAGATGCTGGCGATCGGACGCGGTATCATGGCGCGACCCAAACTGCTATTGCTCGACGAGCCGTCGCTGGGTCTAGCGCCGCTGATCATCGCTGATATCTTTGCGACGCTTAGGAAGATTAACCACGAGCACGGCGTGACCCTGCTGGTCGTTGAGCAGAATGCCAATGTAGCGCTCAAGAATGCCGGTTTCGGCTATGTCTTGCAGGTTGGTCGCGTTGCCGTTGAAGGACGCTCGGCAGAGTTGCGTGAAAACAAGGAGGTTATCGAATCCTACATGGGCGGATAGGGCGTACGCTACCTGATCACGCTGCTGGAATATTGAGATATTAGAAATTGGGGCACGCCGGGTGGCGGCCACAATAGGGACTTCAAAGCTGTTTTTTTGGCGGTTCCCTGAAGCCCATGGGTCCCCCCGAAAAGGAACTCCTGTTTGCAACCGGGTCCTTTTCGGGGGGTGAATGGACGAACGTCCAAACAGTACGGGAGGTACGTGAAATGAGATGTAATTTCAAATCTTTTGTTGTTCTTGCTGGAGCTGGGCTGCTCAGTCTGACTGCGGCGCAAGCCCAGGCTGCGAACGGGCCAGGCGTTTCCGACAAGGAAGTCCTGATTTGTTCCTATCAACCGATGACCGGTAAGGTGTCTAGCTATTTCCGCATGGGCAAGGGTGCCGACGCGTGGTTCAAACACGTCAATGCAAACGGCGGCGTCAACGGCCGCATGATCAAATTCAAGATGGTGGACGATAAATATGAGCCTGCGCGCACTAAGAATATCGTCAAGCGATTCGTCGAACGTGACAAGTGTTTCGCGATCGTCGCACCACTGGGTTCCGCCCCGACCAAAGCCGTCATCGATTATATAGTGAAAAAAAAGATGCCGTTGATCGGTGCTGGAACGGGTGCAGCTAAAAACGTTTTCTACAAGAGTCGCTACGTATTTCCCCTCTATCCACCCTATGATAAAGAAGGCACCGACCTTGTACGATTTTCCAGGGATGTTTTTGGCGCGAAGAAGATCGGCGTAATCTACCAAAACGACGCTTCCGGCAAGACCCACCTCAAAGGCATTGAGGTTGGACTTAAGGAGTACGGAGTTGAGATGATCGCTGCTGAGGGTTACGAGCCCAAAGAAGTCGACCTGAGTTCGCAGGTCATTAAGATGAAGAGCGCCAACATTGATGCGTTGATCTGCTCATGTGCGCCGGAACCGGCCGCCAAAGTCTATACCGAACGGGCAAAGCTTGGCCTGAAGGCTCCGGTGGTTAACGTGTTTTTTGGTAAGAGCCCAAAAGTCCCTGAATTAGCCGGACAAGCCGCAGTCGAAGGTGTCTATTTCGCTACAATCTTCCGCGAGTGGGACGATCCCAATGAACACATTCAACAGGCGAAAGGTATTCTTACCAAGTACTATCCTGAAGAGCAGCACGACGCTGTTCACTTGTGGGGCTTCACCGGTGCCCAGGTGTTCACCGAGGCCCTAAAGCGTATGGGCAATAATATTACACGAGCCAATCTGCTCGATACCTTGGAAGGTATCGACAACTGGAAGGGCAGTGTTGTGCCGGTGGTGAACATCGGCGAAATGGGCCCTGGCGATGAAGCCATTAAGCATCTCCTAGTTCCAAGCATGAACTATGTTGTCTATAAGAGCGGTAAGTTCCAGTCGTTCACACCACCCTGGATGAAGTGATGTTGTGACCGCGGGCGGCGACCATCATTCGCTGCCTGCGGGAACTGGTCTTTTGTCATAGGAAAGTCAGCCCCAAGCTATTTCTGGATATTTGCGTCAGATATCGCAACGGAACATGTCTAGTTCTCAGGAGTTTTGATGTCCTATTCACTATTCAGCGAAAAAACGCTGTCGAAGCTATAATCGTAGCAAAACGTCTTAAGGCGCTGGCTCTCTATATGGTCCGGCCGCCCAAGTCTAATCATCAAGCTTGGTTACCGGACGGCTAGTTAGAAAATAAGACCAAGCGTCTCTTAAATGGCATAAAATTTGACATACAAGTATAAACAACATTGGTTATTTCCTCCATATATCCGGTATAAATAGCGACGGAAAAGCCAGTCGAAAGGCCCAATAAAATACGCTTTTTAGCCACCTTTATATGTCTAATTACACTCTGAATGGATTTACGAACTTAATTTAAGGTGTGATGAGCATCACACCGGCCTTAAGCACCCATAAAATACCTCGTAAAAACCTGATATATCGGCTTTTATCGAGCCTCCCTCAAGAAGCGGAGACCATCGCGTGGATGTCTGCGCTACCTTCTGCGAGCCTTGGAGGCAATTACTATGAAATGCTATGGATAAAAGCGGCATATTTTTGGTCTTTGTAGCACGTATACTGTTATATACGCCGTTCTTTACGGTCGCCGGCTGTATCCCCGTGTTGATAGAGGAATGGCGGATCAGTGCTACGCAAGCAAGTTTCATTGTCTCGGGATTTTATTTAACCTACGCATTCTCGTTACTGGGATTTTCTTGGCTCAGTGATCAAATTGGCGCAAAAAGGTCAGTGTTGATCTCCGCTTTGGCAACCGCATTCGCGTGCGCCGCCTTTGCATTCTATGCTGAGGACTTTACCACCACTCTTATCCTTTACGGTCTTATTGGTCTTTGCCAAGGAGGTGTATATACCCCGTTGATAGTGCTCTTTCGAGAGAATACACCCGCACAAGATCTCGGTACCGCTATTGGATGGCTTGTCGCCTCAACTTCAGTCGGTTATGCCGCATCGATTGGCTTGACCGGCTTATCGGTAGGAATCTCTGGCTGGCGCCTAGCATTCCTGACGACGGGATTACCGCCGATTGTCGGTACCTTTATTCTGCTAGTCGCGCTCAAGGCAGTTCCTAACGTTGTTATTTGCAAAGTATCAGGAATCGGTCTCTGGCAGGAACTCCGGAAAAACGACAGCGCCAAGCAATTACTCGGCGGGTATACGTCGCACAATTGGGAACTCCTCGGCTTGTGGGCTTGGGCACCGGCATTATTAGCGGCAAGTTTCGTTCTAACCGGGGAAACAACGGTTGTAGCAACGCAGTTAAGTGCCCATTTTATTACGCTTTTACATCTCTTCGGCGCCGTTGCAGCTTATACCATGGGCCGATTATCAGATCGGTTTGGGCGCCGAACAATACTGATCTGGGTTGCATCGATCGCTACCGGATTTTCCTTCGGCGTTGGCTGGTTGGTTGAACTCACGCCTTACCTGATTGCGGCTACTGTCATCGTTTACTCGTTCTTTGCAATTGGAGATTCACCTGTCCTCACGACAGCTACAGCGGAACGAATTGAACCGGCCTGTCTTGGAGCGGTATTTGCGGTTCGTTCGCTGAGTGGATTTATCGCCGGTGCTATTTCGCCGGTGGTTGTCGGCTCGGTGATTGATATCCTGCGCGTCGGGAACTTTGGGGATACACTGGTATGGGGGTTGGCATTTTCAACATTAGGGGTTGGCGGTTTAATGGCGGTGTTTTTTGCTATCAGACTTCCCGATTACCCCAAGAAATAGCGCCCCGTCCTAATTTTAGGTGAAGCTGAGAGATACACACGTATCATCACTAGTTTGTAAAAATCACTTACGCCGAACAAAACGTAATAATAAAAATATTTAGGAATATAAATATAATTCAGCAGAGACAATAAAATTATTAACAAAAAAGACATTAGATAAAAGCTGGATTGGCAATATCGTCAATGTTTATCCAATCGGTTTACGTAAAAAAATTATACCCGAAACTATTGAAGGCAAGGAACACACGAGGAAACCAATACTGTACGAATCTGTGATTGCTAAAATACCGCCGTACAAAGCTGGATAGGTCATCATCGCGATACTCGTAAATGCGAGTACTCCACCAGTAACGCCGCCGATTTGATCTGGTGGTGCGAGCCGAGCAACCTCCGCAAGTAATATGCCATGCCAACCCAGAGCAGTGATATTGTAGAGAGCAGCTACTGCAAGAATAAACGAGTAACTCCAGTTACCGTCAAAAAAGCTTATTAAAACAGCGGCTATTGCTCCAAAAACGCCAATCCCGCCCAGAATGGTTCTAGCTGTCGTTACGGTACTTGCTAAATAGCCCCAGAAAATACGCGCAATCACGGCCATAAATGCAGAAATAGCAAATATTGAACCGGCTTGTGTCTCGTTATAATTCAGTCCATCAATCAGAAACAGTATAAAAAATCCAGCAAAAATAGCTTGAAGCCCGCCGAACGCAAAAGCTCCTAAAGATAGATCTCTTAACTGCGGATTTGACGTCACGATCTTCATAGTCTCGGTAACACCGGAGAAGGAGAATTTGTTTTTATCATCTCTGTCTGAATCGAAATGGGATCGAATGGGCTGCAGTGCGACAGCAACGAGGTAAACGATAAGTCCGGTGACTAATGCTGTTCCGTAGGTTTCGAGGTGAATTGGCCTTTCCAAAACAACATTGTAAAAAGTCAGCGATAATAAAAATGGAATGAGGAGGCCACCGATTAGGCTCCCAACTGGAACCCCTGTCTGTTTTATTGAAAAAATAATTGGTGCTAAACGAGGTGGACAGACTTTTGCTAAAATATGGGAACTTGCGGGAGTAGATACTGCGGATACACCAAGTAGTATAGCGCAGACTGGATAAAGCCATAAAACCCCAGTTGATATTAGAAATAGGCCAGCACCCATAAGGATCAGGCATATCTGGCTTACGCGCAA
>MDTG01409574.1_pt1 | contig 11346 bp, 10 predicted proteins | sample 811421 | NCBI WGS metagenome assembly MDTG01 (sample SAMN05326645, study PRJNA326480) | marine metagenome | isolation source: seawater | place: Pacific Ocean: South East | collected 2011
ATGCTGGAAAATCTACGATGTTTAACCGACTAACCAGACAGTCCACATACACTGCGGATCAGCTGTTTGCTACCCTAGATACGACAACAAGGAAACTAAATGGTCCAAATGACCAGAACACAGTATTATTGTCTGACACTGTTGGTTTTATTAGGGACTTGCCTCATTCTCTGATAGCATCTTTTAGAGCGACTCTCGAAGAAGTTGTACGAGCTGATTTGTTGCTGCACGTTGTAGATAGTGCAAGTGATGATCGAGATCTTCAAATAGAGGCCGTGAATAGGGTCCTGCTGGAAATTGGAGCTGAAGACGTCCCGCAGCTCATGGTTTTTAATAAAACTGATTTAGGTTCAATCGAAATAGGAATTCAGAGAGATGCTTGTGCTAAAATCGAGGTTGTCAGAGTCAGTGCTAAGACAGGATCTGGGCTGGATGACCTAAGGCTGTGTATAAATGAATTATTATTTAGACCGGTATCAAATGGTCGTAAAATAGACTATTCTGGGATAGCATATTCTTAAACTTTAGAAATTGAAAGACGCAAAATGGCTTTAAATGATCCAAATTGGGGGAAAAATGGAGGTGGTGAAGGCCCTCCTGATCTAGACGAACTTTGGAGGCGACTCAATAGTAAATTGGGAAGCACCTTGGGAGGTGGAGAAAAGGGACGTGGAAGTGGAGGCTCGCCGAGTCCTGGAGGACTTAGGTTTGCATTGCTAATTGTTGTAGTGCTTTGGGTGGCAAGTGGATTTTATATTGTAGATGCCAGTGAGCGTGGCGTTGTACTAATGTTTGGCAAATACCTAGAAACTACCGAGCCCGGTCCTAGATGGCATTGGCCATGGCCTGTTCAGTCAGCAGAAGTTGTTAACGTGTCCCAGGTATACACTGTTGAAGTGGGATACCGGAATTCCGCGAGAACAAAGGTTCAGGATGAGGCACTAATGCTCACTGATGACGAGAATATAGTTGATCTTCAATTTGCGGTGCAATATGTTAAGGCTGATCCTGAAAGTTATCTGTTTTTTGATAGAAACCCTGAAAGGACAGTTAAACAGGTTGCCGAATCTGCTATTCGTGAAATCGTTGGAAAGAGTAAAATGGATTTTGTTTTGTACGAGGGACGGGAAGAAATTGCAGTAAGTGCGAGGGTTTTAATGCAAAAAATATTAGATAGATATAGAACAGGGATAAGTGTTAGTCAGGTTACCATGCAAAATGCACAACCCCCAGAGCCAGTACAAGCTTCTTTCTCAGATGCGGTTAAAGCTAATCAGGATCGTGAAAGGCAAATAAATGAAGGGCAGGCGTACAGGAATGATGTAGTTCCGAAAGCTGAAGGTACGGCGGCTAGACTTATAGAAGAGGCCGAAGCCTACAAGCAAAGAGTAGTGGCGTCTGCGGAAGGAGAGGCATCAAGATTTACACAAATCCTTACAGAATATAGGAAAGCGCCAAAGGTTACTCGCGATAGATTATATCTAGATGCGTATCAAGAGGTCCTGAGCAACTCGACTAAGGTTTTTATAGATCAAAAAGCAAATAGTAATCTTTTATTTTTGCCCTTAGATAAGTTGATCGGTGGTAACTCATCGATTAGCGCAAGTAACTTTAGTTTGCAAGATAGAGAAAACATAAATGCACCTGGGTCATCAGCTGGGCGCGATAGGGATGCATTCCGGAATAGAGATCGGGAAGTTAGACAATGAAAAGAAAAATAAACATTTTACTGGGGATATTAGTTCTCGCCATCATAGGTGTCAGTCAAAGCCTTTTTACGGTTGATCAAAGAAAGAAAGCTATAGTGTTTAGGCTTGGTGAGGTTATTAGCGTGAAAGAGGAGCCGGGGTTATATTGGAAAACACCGCTTGTTGATAATGTTCGTTATTTTGATATTCGCACATTGACGGTCGATCCAGAGGAGCCAGAGAGGTTCTTAACAAGTGAAAAAAAGAATGTTTTAGTTGATAGCTTCGTCAAATGGAGAATAGTAGATGTGAAGCAGTACTATATTTCCGTGGCTGGGGATGAACAAAGAGCTAGGATCAGGTTGTCTCAAACGGTGAATGATAGTCTTAGGGCCGAGTTTGGTAAACGCACGGTCCATGATGTTATATCAGGAGAGCGCGATCAAATTATGGACTTTATGAGAGAAAAGGTTGATGTTGATGCCCGTAAGATAGGGGTTGAGGTGCTAGATGTGCGTCTTAAGAGGGTTGATCTAACCCCAGATATTAGTGAGGCGGTTTTTAGGAGAATGGAAGCAGAACGAAAACGGGTAGCAAATGAACTAAGATCACAAGGCTTTGCTGAGGCAGAGAAAATCCGAGCTGAGGCAGATAGAGACAAAGAAGTTATTATTGCAAGGGCTTACCGAGATGCCCAAACAAAGAAAGGTGAGGGCGATGCTATTGCGGCTTCAACCTATGCCAAAGCATTTAAGAAAGATGCTGAGTTTTACTCCTTTTATCGAAGCCTTGAGGCTTATCGTCAAAGTTTTAAGGAAAAAACCGATGTCATGATAATAGACCCAGAGTCTGAATTTTTTAAGTATTTGCAATCTTCGCGGCCGCGAAGATGAATACGGGGGATGTCCTTTAACCAAAGGGTAAGAACACACCTTAAATTATAATGGAGCCTGTTTGGGAAAATGTAGTATTACTGATAGCGCTTATTCTAATTTTTGAAGGGTTGCTTCCGTTTGTTTCTCCTCGCCTATGGAAGGAAATGTTTAGGAAGTTATTAGGTATGGACGATGGTCAACTTCGATTTATTGGCCTTAGTTCTATGATGATAGGTTTGATTTTGATTTTTGTGTTTTTGTAACACACGGTCCAAAAAAATGCGTAAATGGTTACTGCCGGAACATATTGAGGATATAGACCCCACTGAGGTTGGTCGAATTGAAAAGATAAGAAGGTCTGCAATCGACCAAATGAAGTTGCATGGGTACGTGCTTATCATGCCACCCCTGGTAGAGTATTTAGATTCTTTATTAAGCGGGGTGGGACATGATGTTGATAGGTTTACTTTTAAGTTGGTTGACCAACTGTCTGGTAAAACATTAGGGGTCAGAGCTGATATGACTGTTCAGGCTGCCAGGATAGATGCCCATGTGTTAAATCAAAATGGAATCAACCGGTTATGTTACAGTGGAAGCGTCTTGCATACCCTGCCAAAAAGTGTTTTTTCTACTAGAGAGTCCATTCAAATTGGGGCTGAAATTTTTGGAGTGGAAGGAGTTGAGGCTGACCTTGAGGTCCAGAGAGTCATGCTAGACATCACAAACAAAGTTGGATTGAATCCTAAGGATTTGCATATCGTGCTTGGTCATCAAGGTATTTTGAGGGGACTAATAAGCAGGGCAGGTTTGAGTATTGATTCTGATCGACTTGAAGATTTATTTTCAGCTTTAAGGGATAGGGATAGGCCAGAGATTAGTGGAATATGTAAGGGGGTTGATACAAAGATCCGAAAGGCCTTGATAGAGCTGCCGGCGCTAACGGGTGACCCTCGAGCCTTAGTATTAGCTACTAAACTACTATCTAATATGGAAGAGATATCTGGAGCTATAGATATGCTTAGAAAAATAGAAAAAATATTTGAAAATGAAACTGTGGAACTTTCGTTTGACTTTGTTGATGTGAGGGGCTTTGAGTATCACACTGGACTGGTTTTTTCCTTATTTATGTCGGGTGAAAATGAGGCTTTAGGTTGGGGAGGAAGGTATGATGATCTTGGTAGCGCATTTGGGCGAGCGCGTCCGGCAACCGGCTTTAGCATGGATTTAAGAAAACTCTCCCAACTGTGTAGTGACAAAAATTCCGTTAAAAAAGTGTATGCCCCTCACAAACCTGACGATCCAAAGTTAACAAAAAAAATTTCTGACCTGAGAGATTCTGGTGTAGTGGTTGTTTTGGATTTTGGAATGAGAAATGTGCAATCAACTGATCTGGATTGCGGTAGGCTAGTGTTAGAGGGTGATAATTGGGTTCTTAAGTAAGAGCTCTGGATATAAATGGCAACCTGAAGTAAAGGAAGAAATTTTAATGACTGGCAACTTGGTAGTGGTGGGTGCTCAATGGGGAGACGAGGGCAAAGGAAAGATAGTAGATTGGTTGACTGAAAATGTTGATGGAGTTGTTCGGTTTCAAGGCGGCCACAATGCTGGCCATACACTGGTTATTAATGGAGATAAGACCGTACTGCATTTGATTCCATCCGGAATACTAAGGGACAAGGTTGAATGCTACATTGGCAATGGGGTGGTGTTGTCACCCGGCGCCTTAGTTGAAGAAATAGATTTGTTGGAGAATTCAGGTGTGAGTGTAAAAGGGAGGCTGAAGATTAGTGACATCTGTCCTTTAATCATGCCCTATCACGTAGCATTAGATAATGCGCGAGAACAGCAAAAAAAGAGAATTGGCACCACCGGCAGAGGTATCGGCCCAGCTTATGAGGACAAGGTCGCCAGAAGAGCCATCAGACTGAATGATATTTTGAACGAATCAACCCTGGAAACCAAATTGCGAGAGGCACTCGATTTTCATAATTTTGTGCTGAAGAATTATTTTAATGTTGATGGTTTTGGTCTCCGTGAGATTTATGAAGATACTTTGGCCATGGGGGAAGTAGTTCAACCATTGATAGCGGATGTCAGCCAGCTGATTACTGATGGAGTGAAAGAGGGAAGGAAGTTTCTATTTGAAGGGGCCCAAGGTGCTTTGTTGGATATAGATCATGGTACCTATCCATATGTTACCTCTAGCAATTGTGTTGCGGGTAGCGTTTCAGCTGGCGCCGGGGTGTCGCCACTGTATTTAGATTCGGTCCTTGGGATAACTAAGGCGTATTGCACAAGAGTCGGGTCTGGCCCATTTCCCACAGAATTGGATGATGATGTTGGTTTGATTTTGGCAGACCGGGGTAATGAGTATGGTGCGACAACTGGTAGACCCAGGAGGTGTGGCTGGCTTGACATTGTAGCCTTAAAAAAATCAATTAGAATTAATGGGATTACCAGTTTGTGTTTGACGAAAATTGATGTGCTCGATGGGATGGAAAAGGTCATGGTCTGTATTGGTTACGATGTTGATGGTAAAAATCATGATCAATTTCCAAGTAACGAAACTGATGTCGTGCGGTGTAGACCCATTTTTAGGGAATTTCCAGGTTGGCGGGAATCAACATCAGGAATAACGGATTTCGATGCGTTACCTAAGAATGCGAAGGAATATGTTAAATTTTTAGAGGAAGTTTGCGAGGTATCAGTTGATATAATTTCTACCGGGCCTGATCGGGACCATACTATTGTTAAAAAATTACTTTAGACGACTAAGTGTAGATTGGTTTTGGTGCCCAGGAGAGGACTCGAACCTCCACAGTGTTTCCACCGCCAGGTCCTGAACCTGGTGCGTCTACCAATTTCGCCACCTGGGCCATCACAACTTCTCTCATTTCATACTAACAGAATAAAAAATATTTAGTAAAACAGGTGGTAATTAATAACCAAATATTTGCGTTTTAAAGATAAGTGTCTTCACAAATGAAATCAAGAAAAAAAAATATCGAAGGATATGTTGAGCGAAAGCGAGATGGTACCGGTTTGTTTATTGAGAATGGTACTAACCAGACATTACATATCAGTCGCAAAGGGATGCGTAATGTTTTTGATGGTGATCTAGTTTGTATTAAAAAAACCAAATCAACTAGAAGACAGACTATTAAAATAGAGGTTTTGCGAGTTAAAAAGCGTAAGACAAAAAATATATTGGGAACTTGTTTCGAAAGCAGGGGCAAGATATACCTAAGGCCAATAGGCCGAGGCTATGGGAGGAGGATTGAGATTAAATGGCTTGGCCCACCGAAATTTCGTAATGGAGATGTAGTTCTGTGTAAGCTTAATGAGGGCCCTACGGTGATGGATTTAAGTTTATCAGTAGCGGAGGTTTGGGGGGGCATTGATGATTTGGAAATGGAATCGAAGGTTCAGATTTTCAAACATGATATTCAGGCAGAGTTCCCATCTGATGTTAAAAAAATTGGCAAGAATTTAGACGCTAATATTATCCACAAAGAAGTTTCAAATCGACGGGATTTGAGAGAATGTGCGTTTATAACTATTGACGGAGACGATGCAAAAGATTTTGATGACGCTGTTTACTGTTCGTCTTCAGGTAATGATTTTGTTTTAAGGGTGGCAATAGCTGACGTTAGCCATTTTGTGGAGAAAGGTGATGCTATAGATCAGACGGCAAGAGAAAGAGGGTCCTCAATTTATTTTCCCAGGTCGGTAATTCCAATGTTGCCAACTCAGTTATCTGATGATCTCTGTTCATTAAAACCACTTGCCTCTCGGCTAGTTTTAGTATGTGAGATGAAAGTAGACAAGAACGGGTCGGTTAAAGGTTGGAAGTTTTATTTGGCAACTATAGAGTCGAAAGCAAGGTTGACATACGAGCAGGCGAACCAAGTGCTACTAAATTCTAATACTCTGGGCATTTCAATTTCTCAAGAGGTGTTAAAGAATCTAGAAAATCTGGATATGTTGTTTGATGCTTTCAATCAGGCCAAATTAAGAAGGGGTGCGCTAGCCTTCAATTCTAAAGAAACTAAATGTCAATTTGATGAAAACGATAAAGTGTCAGGCTTGACTCAATTTGATCAGTTGAGGTCGCACAGGATTATCGAGGAGTGTATGTTGGCGGCAAACGTTTGTGCTGCCGAAATGATTGGCTCGAAAAAAAACAGTAGCCTTTTTCGAGTTCACGGTCAGCCAGGAAAGGATAAAGTATTACAATTGAATCGGGAATTGAGATCTTTGGGAGTAAAAGTCCAGATGGATCTGAATCCAACCCCCTCGGCATATAGAGATCTCTTGAATGATATTGCCTCACAGGAAAATTCCACACTAATAGAAGGGTTAGTGATTCAGTCTCTGGAAAGGGCCTATTACGCAACTAGTACGATTGGACACTTTGGTTTGGCATACGAAACTTACACCCATTTCACTTCACCTATTCGACGGTATCCTGATCTCATTTGTCATCGAGCTATAAAGGCCATCCTTGTTGATAAAGAAATCCCAAAGGAAGACTTGTTGTTTTTGGGGACACATTTATCAGAAAGGGAGCGTGTGGCTGACATCGCCTCTAGAGAAGCAAACAATTGGTGCAAATATTTATTCATGAAGGATAAGTTGGGGCAAAATTTTACCGCAGTTATTAGTGCAGTTCGAGAGTTTGGGGTTTTTGTAACCTTGAAGGACTATCTTGTGGATGGCCTAATTCACATATCTGACTTGGGTCGCGATTATTACTATTTTGATCGTGATGGATGTCAGATAATTGGGGAAAATCTGGGTCAAACATTTCAATTAGGCGCGACTATTCGAGTGAGACTTACTAAGGTCAATGTCGAAATGGGTGAGATGGATTTTATTATTGATTCTTATTAAGGAAGCAGAACAATGGAGCAAATTCCAGTTAAAAAAAATTCAGTAATATATGGACATCATGTTCTTATGTCCAAGCTAGAAGAAAACCCGAAATCCATAATAAGAATTTTAATTGATAAGGATCGAAAAACGCAAAGATTAAAGGAATTGACGCAACTGGCAATTGATAAGGGAGTGGCGGTGGAGTTTGCTGCATGCTATACACTCGACTTGGCTGTGAATGGTGAGAAGCATTACGGAGCGTTAGCTTATGTGGTTTTTGAAAAAACAACGCCAGTCGAATTAGAGGATATTATCAATACGATAGAGAGCCCATTACTTCTAGTTTTAGATGGGGTAACGGACGTGAGAAACTTGGGGGCATGCTTTAGGGTTGGAGAGGCCTTTGGGGTGGATGCTATTATAGTTCCAAAAAATAGATCTGCTTCTTTGTCTCCTGGGGTTTTAAAGGCGGCTTCAGGATCAGCAGAGAGAGTCAATTTTTTCCAAGTGACAAATTTATCGAGGACTCTTGACGCAATAAAGGCTAAGGGAATTAAATTGGTTGGGTTTAGCAATTCAGCTAATTCTGAGCTGCCAGCCTGCAACTTAAACATGGGGGTTGCCTTGGTGTTTGGGGGAGAGGATCGTGGGCTGAGAAGGCTCTCTAGGGAACTATGTGATGATTTAGTAGTAGTTCCCATGTCAGGGCATGTGGAAAGTTTAAATATTTCCGTTGCGGTCGGTATAGCGCTTTACGAATGCTGGGGGCAGAAAGGTCACAAAAAAAACTGATAAAAAGCTCATGCGATTAATAAGTTAAGATTACATAAGAGGTCAATTCGTGATAATATCCCGTCTTTTATAACGCACGCTCCCAATGTTGCTAAGAGGCCGGGTGCTTTTTTCAAAAATTGTATTAGAAAAAGGTTGAAAGGGGGCGGAGGACTAACTCGGTGAGGAGGCAGTATGTCAGTAACAATGCGTCAGATGCTTGAAGCGGGTGTCCATTTTGGTCACCAAACTAGGTATTGGAATCCCAAAATGGCTCCCTATATTTTTGGGCATAGGAACAAAATCCATATTATAAATCTTGAGAAAACACTTTTGATGTATCAGGATGCTGTTCAGTTTATAAGGTCCTTGTCTTCCAATAAAGGAACTATTTTGTTTGTTGGAACCAAACGGCAGGCGTCAAAAATCATTAAAGAGGAAGCCATTAGATCAAGTTCCCCCTATGTGGACCACCGCTGGTTGGGGGGCATGCTGACTAATTTTAAGACCGTAAGGAAGTCAATCAAACGTTTGAGGGATATGGAGGAAATGGAGCACGATGGGTCGTTTGATCAACTTTCCAAAAAGGAAGCATTAAATCTACAGAGAGAATTGGATAAGCTAAGAAGGAGTTTGGGCGGCATAAAAGAGTTAAATAGATTGCCAGATGCTTTGTTCGTGATCGATGTTGGTTACCAAAAAATTGCAGTGGAGGAGGCACGTCGTTTAGGTATCCCAGTCATTGGAGTTGTTGATTCAAATCACTCGGTGGAAGGTATCGATCATATAATTCCAGGTAATGATGATGCAAGCAGTGCCATCCGGTTGTATGCAAGTGGAGTGGCAGACGCTATTTTACAAGGTAGAACAGACGTCGCTAATAAGGTTGATGAAGAGGAATTTGTTGAGGTTGATGAAGGCGCAAGTGCAGATCAATCTGATGAAGACGTCAAGCAATAGTCAGAAGTCAATAAAACCCAAGTTCAAGGAGCCTGATTGATATGTCAGAGATCAACGCCGCAAGTGTGAAACAACTACGTGATTTAACCGGCCTAGGAATGATGGAGTGTAAAAAAGCGCTTCAGGAATCGGGTGGCGATTTAAAGAAAGCTGAAGATTTGCTGCGAATAAAAAGTGGTTCAAAGGCTACCAAAGTTGCAGGGCGGGTAGCGGCAGAAGGGGCAGTTGGAATCCATGTAAATTCTGATAAAAGCATTGGTGTGTTAGTGGAGGTTAACTGTGAAACTGATTTTGTGGGGAAAGACGCGGGGTTTCGGGATTTTGTTGATGTAGTTGCTAAGACAGCCTGTGAAAATAAAACCAATACGGTTGAGGATTTGCTACAAAAAACCATAGATGGTGAGACTATAGAATCAATTAGACAGAAATTGGTGATGAAATTGGGGGAGAACATGGCTATTAGAAGAGTCGTTCTTGTCCAAGCAAAAGGGGAATTGAGCTTCTACCTTCATGGAACTAAAATTGGGGTCATAGTTGATTTGGAAGGAGGGGATTCAGCGTTGGGCAAGGATTTGTCGATGCATGTTGCTGCCATGAAACCTATTGCAGTTTCGGAGGCTCAAGTCCCGTCGGAGACCCTTGAAAGAGAGAGGGAGATAGCTAGAGGGAGAGCTCTAGAATCTGGCAAGCCTCAGGAAATTATTGATAAAATTGTAGAGGGTAGTATTCGGAAATACCTGTCCGAGGTTACTCTTCTGGGACAAAGTTTTGTAAAAGATGACAAACAATCGGTGGCTAGTTTAGTGAATAGCAACAGTGCCGAAGTTCACAGTTTTAAGATGTTTGTGGTTGGGGAGGGAATCGAGAAAAAAGTTTCTGATTTTGCGGCGGAGGTTGAGGCGCAGGCCGCGTCGAGAGGAATTAAGTAGGAAATGGAGTCCATAACTTTTCATATCCATTTACAGGTTGCACCTTTTTTATGACCCCCGTGTACAAAAAAATTTTACTTAAGCTGTCTGGTGAAGCCTTGATGGGTTCAGATTCTTTCGGAATCAATCAACAAACCATATCAGATGTGGTGGGGGAGATTCAAGAGGTTATTGATTTGGCGGTGAAAGTTGCTATAGTTATCGGCGGAGGAAACCTATTTCGAGGGGTTGCTCCTGCTGCTAGCGGTATGGATAGGGCGACAGCGGATTATATGGGGATGCTCGCCACGGTTATGAATGCGCTAGCTTTGCAGGATGAAATGAGAAGGAAAGGTATAAATAGTAGGGTCCAATCTGCGATAAATATTGCCCAGGTTGCAGAACCTTACATCAGAGGGAAAGCCATGCGCCATTTAGAGTTAAACCGGATTGTGATTTTTGCAGCTGGAACAGGGAACCCTTTTTTTACTACTGATACTGCCGCTGCATTGAGAGGTAGAGAGATGAACGTCGATATCGTTGTTAAGGGGACCAAAGTTGATGGTGTGTATAGCGAAGATCCAAAGAAAAACCCTGAAGCCACCCGTTATCCTAAAATTAGTTTTGATGATGCGATAGTGCAGAAGCTTGCGGTTATGGATGCTACTGCGTTAACGTTGTGTCGGGACCAAAAACTTCCAATCTGTGTGTTTAGCATCTTAAAAAAAGGTGCTTTGAAGAGGGTGGTTTTGGGACAAGATGAAGGAACCTTTGTTCATAATTGAGAAAAACATGACAATTGAAAGTATTAAAAACGATACTGTAAAGAAAATGGAAAATTCGCTTTTGGCTCTGCGAACCGAGATCGGGAAGGTGCGCTCTGGGCGAGCTCATGCTGGCTTGTTTGACCAAATACAGGTTGATTATTACGGGAGTGTTACACCCTTAAATCAGATGGCTAATATCAGTGTTTTGGATGCACAAACCCTTTCAGTGAGTCCCTGGGATAAGCAACTAGTGCCAATAGTTGACAAAGCGATTCGCGATTCAGATCTGGGTTTAAATCCGGCTGTCAATGGTGATACTGTAAGGGTTCCAATGCCTGCATTAACTGAGGAAAGAAGAAGAGAGCTTGTCAAAGTGGTTAAATCTCACGCTGAAAATTGCAAAATTGCCATTAGAAATGTCAGGCGAGATGCTAACAATCAGTTAAAGGTTTTAATGAAAGCTAAAACCATCTCAGAGGATGAAGAAAGAAATGCGTCGGAA
>MDTG01444712.1_pt1 | contig 11346 bp, 6 predicted proteins | sample 811421 | NCBI WGS metagenome assembly MDTG01 (sample SAMN05326645, study PRJNA326480) | marine metagenome | isolation source: seawater | place: Pacific Ocean: South East | collected 2011
CGGGCTCGGCCCTCGGACTCGGTCGTCGGGCTCGGCCCTCGGACTCGGTCGTCGGGCTCGGCCCTCGGACTCGGTCGTCGGACTCGGTCGTCGGGGTCGGTCGTCGGGCTCGGTCGTCGGGCTCGGCCCTCGGACTCGGTCGCCGGGCTCGGCCCTCGGACTCGGTCGTCGGACTCGGTCGTCGGGCTCGGCCCTCGGACTCGGTCGTCGAACTCGGTCGTCGGGCTCGGTCCTCGGACTCGGTCCTCGGACTCGGTCGTCGGGGTCGGCCCTCGGACTCGGTCGTCGGGCTCGGCCCTCGGACTCGGCCCTCGGACTCGGTCGTCGGACTCGGTCGTCGGACTCGGTCGTCGAACTCGGTCGTCGAACTCGGTCGTCGGACTCGGTCCTCGGACTCGGTCCTCGGACTCGGTCGTCGGGCTCGGCCCTCGGACTCGGTCGTCGGGCTCGGCGGACTCGGTCGTCGGCCTCGGTCCTCGGGCTCGATCGTCGGGCTCGGTCGTCGGCCTCGGCCCTTGTGCTCTCCGGAAACGACGCGCGCGGCGCCCTGGGGCGCCGCGCGGGTGCGTTCAGCCGAAGCCGAAGCTCGTCGGTCTATCTATTCGGTCGCTTACTGCTGGGCGCCGTCCTGGATCCACTGGATCAGGGTCTGGTGATCGGCCGAGCCCGAGGCGATGCTCGCGCCGCCGCCGTGGCCCATGTTGCCGATCGCCTTCTCGACGAGGAGCGAGGCGTCGGGGGTCTGGAGGTTGACGCGCGAGACCAGGGTGCTGTGGTCGGCCGCGTCGTCGTTGAAGAGGAGGGGCATGGAGGCGACGGCCGGGGCCAGGCCGGTCGGGCCGTGGCAGGCGCCGCACTGGCTCTGCATGATCGGCTTGACGTCGGTCACGTAGCTCAGCGCCGGGGTGGCGGGCGGGGTGTTGCCGCCGCCGCCGGTGGTCACGGTCGTCGTCACGCGGCGGTAGAGCTCAGCGCCGGTGTTGCCGCGAATGCCCGCCAGCAGGGTGTCGCTCGAGAGCTCGAGCAGCGACATGACGCCGGTGTTGGCGGGGATCCCGGTGTCCTGGACCAGGTTGCCGTTGGGGTCCTCGACCTCGATGTTCCCGCTGACCATGCCGGCGACGAGCAGGCCGGCGTGCTCGGCGATCGTCAGGGGCGAGTCGTTGGTCCAGGTCTTGACCGCGGCCCAGGTGAAGCCGTCGGCGCTCTGGTAGACGGCGCCGCCGATCACGTTGCCGGTCTGGGTGTCGATGATCGTGCTGGCCAGGAAGAGCTCGCTCTTGATCACCTTGATATCGGTCGAGAACTCGAGCTGGTTGCCGCCGCTGGTCGAGCTCGGCATGTTCGGGACCTCGGCGAAGGTCTGGCCCGAGCCGTGGAAGAGGCGCAGGCCGCCGCTGACCGTGTTGTTGTCCGAGCCAGCCACGAACACCGTGTTGTTGAACACGACCGCCTTGTTGAGCTGGCACTGGGTCAGGGTCGCCACGTCCTGCTGCCAGGTCGTCGCGCCCGCCGTCAGCAGGCTGACGGTCGCGTCGACGCCGTTGCCGAACTCGCTGGCGAAGGCGTAGAGGTCACCGCCGAGGGCCACCACGGCGACGCCGGGCAGCGGGTGGTCGAGGGAGAGCGTCCAGTTGCCCTGGGCGTCGCGGACGTAGACCTGACCCAGGTTGCCGCCCATGAAGAAGGGCTGGCTGGTGCCCAGGTAGAGGGTGCCGTTGGCGTCGGCGAAGCCGCTGACCGCGCCGAAGCTGCCCTCGGAGACGGCGGCCGCCGCGCCGGTGGGGTCCACGCGTTGAACGGCGCCGGTCGCCGAGCCGGTCAGGACCTCGCCCGAGGCCAGCAGGTGGAGCGCGAAGAGCGAGTCGTTCTGGACCGCGGGGGTCGCCTGGTAGGGGGTGTCCCAGTTGATCTGGGTCGTGGTCGTCGGCGCCTGCGAGGCGACCGGCGCGGTCGTGGTCGTGCTCGTGGTCGGCGCCGTGGTCGTCGAGCTGGTCGCGGGGGCGGTGGTGGTCGCGGCCTTGGTGCTGCGGGACCCGGAGTTGCACCCGGTCAGTCCAGCCAGGGTGGCGAGCGCGAGCGTGAGCGTGAGCGAGCGGTTGATTCCGTTCATCGTGATTCCTCCCGAATCCTGCCCTCAGCTCAGTGCAACGCCGGTGCCAACAGGTGACGTAAGGACTTGTGGCGGATCGAGCCGATGGGCCGGGAACGGCGTGCGCATTCGTCCCAGGGTTTGGGCGCGCGGTTCAGGGGCCCATGAGACGCAGGAGCGACCAAGACTTAGCCCGGCGCAGGGCCTGGATGGGGAGAGGTCCGGCACCCGGCCGGATCTCAGGGGGTCTCGATTGGTTGAGGGCTAGGCCGTCCTAGGGGGCCGTGGTGGTCGTGCGCCGCAGGAGCTCGGCCCCGGCGGTGCCGCGCGTGCCAGCGATCAGGACGTCGTCGTTGAGGCTGATCAGGCGCAGCAGACCGTTGTTGCCCGGGACCGCCGCGTCGAGGACCAGGCTGGCGGGCGCCCCGCGCTCGAGGCCGCCGCTGAGGAGGCCGACGTAGAGCTCGCCTCGGTGCCAGGCCAGCGAGACGGGGGCGTCGTTGCGGTAGCTCTTGACCGCGGTCCAGGTCTGGCCGTCGGCGCTGCGGTAGAGGGCCCCGGCGCTGGCCTGGCTGGTGGTGGTGTCGACGACCGCCGTCGCGAGGTAGAGCTCCCCGTCCAGGGTCTTGAGGTCCGTGGCGACCTCGGTCTGGGTCACGGAGGTGGTCGAGTCCGGCAGGCCCGGCACGGCGGTCCAGGTGCTGTTCAGGCCGTGGTAGAGGCGCAGCTTGCCGCCGCCCGCCGCGTTGTCCGAGCCGGCCACCCACAGCTCGTTGTCGAAGCGGGCCGTCTGGGTCAGCTGGGCGCCGGGGAAGGTGACCACGTCCTGGGTCCACTGGCCGGTGGCGAGGTCGAGCACGCTCAGGGTGCCGTCGCCGCCGCCGAACTCACTCGCGAAGGCGTAGACCTCCTGGCCGAGGGCCGCCACGATCGCGCCCCCCAGCGGGTGGTCGAGGGAGAGCGTCCACGCGCCCTGGGCGTCGCGCACGTAGACCTGGCCCAGGTTGCCGCCCATGAAGAAGGGGTTGCTGGTCGCGAGGTAGGCCGAGCCGCCGTTCTCGGCGAAGGAGCTGATCGAGCGGAGCTGGGTCTCGCTGACCTGCGCGCCCGTGGCGAGGTCGAGGCGCTCGACCACGCCGGCGGTCGAGCCCGTGAGCAGCTCGCCCGAAGGCAGGACGTAGAGCGCCTGGACGCCGTCGGTGCTGATCGGCATGGCCGTGTAGGGCTTGTCCCAGGCGCTGAGCGTGGTGGGCGCCTGGCTGGCCGGCTGCGCGCTCGAGGAGCTGGTCGTGGCGGCGGTGCTGGTCTGGCTGCTGGCCTGAGCGGTGCTGGCCGCGCTGGTCTGGGAGCTGGAGCTGCGGGAGCCGGTGTTGCAGCCGGCGAGCAGGCAGAGGGAGAGCGTCAGGCCCAGCGGGCCGAGGTGTCGAGCGAGTTGGCGGGGCATGGGGTTCCTTCGTCTTCTTCCGCGCTGCCCCCTCGCAAAGCTAGCGCCCTCGGCCTAAGCCCCTGCCAGACGGTCGAATGGGTCCGCAGCTGAAGCCCGGCGGAGCCACTCCGACCCGCTGGAGCAGGGCTCGCTTCGCCCCAGCTGGGACTCCGCTCGCCGCCCCGTCCGGATCGGACGCTTCCCCACGATCTGAGCGGGGCGAGCGGTTAGTCTCTGCGGCCTATGAGCGACCAGTGGCAGTTTTGGATCGATCGCGGCGGGACCTTCACCGACGTGGTCGCGCGGGATCCCCAGGGCCAGCTCCACCAGCGCAAGCTGCTCAGCCAGGACCCAGAGCACTACGAAGACGCCGCCCTCGAGGGCATTCGCCGCTTCCTGGACGGAGAGCTCGACCCGGCCCGGGTCGAGGCGGTCCGGCTGGGGACCACCGTCGCGACCAACGCGCTCCTCGAGCGCAAGGGCGAGCGGATCGGGCTGGTGACCACCGCGGGCTGCGAGGACCTGCTCGCGATCGGGACCCAGGCCCGCCCCGACGTGTTCGCGCTCGACATCCACAAGCCCGAGCCCCTGGCCGAGGTCGTGCTCGGCGTCGAGGAGCGGGTCGACCCGCGCGGGCGGCTGGAGCAGGCCGTGGCCCTGCGCGAGCTCCGCCCGCGCCTGGCCGCGCTGCGGGCCGAGGGGATCGAGACCCTCGCGGTCGTGTTCAAGCACGCCTACCTGAACCCGGTCAACGAGCGGGCGGTGGCCGAGCTGGCCCGCCACCTCGGCTTCTCGCTGGTGGCCCTCAGCCACGAGAGCGGGGGCGAGGTCGGCATGGTCGCCCGCGGCGACACGACCACGGCCGACGCCTACCTCTCGCCGGTGCTGCGGGCCTACGTCCAGCGCCTGGAGGGGGCCCTGCCGGGGACCCTGCTCCGCTTCATGCAGTCCTCGGGCGGGCTGGCCGCCGCCAGCCACTTCAGCGGCAAGGACGCGATCCTGAGCGGCCCCGCCGGCGGCGTGGTCGCTGCCGCCCAGCTGGCCGAGGGAGCTCGCTTGGACCGGGTGATCGCCTTCGACATGGGCGGGACCTCGACCGACGTCAGCCGGATCGACCTGGGCGAGGGCCTGGAGCGGGTCTACGAGCGCGTGATCGCGGGGGTCCGCCTGCAGGCGCCCTCGCTGGCCGTGAGCACGATCGCGAGCGGCGGCGGCTCGCGGATCGACTTCGACGGGCGCCGGCTGCGGGTCGGCCCCGAGAGCGCCGGGGCCGACCCGGGCCCGGTCTGCTACCGCCGCGAGGGCGGGCTCCTGGCCGTGACCGACGCCAACGCGGTCCTGGGCCGGGTCCAGCCCGAGCTCTTCCCGAGCTGCTTCGGCCCCGGCGCGGACCAGCCCCTCGACGCCGCCGCCAGCCGGGCGGCCTTCGCCGCGCTGCTGGAGCAGGTCCGCGCGGCCAACCCCAGCCAGGCGCCCGAGAGCGTCGAGGCCCTCGCGGCCGGCGCGGTCCGGATCGCCAACGAGGCCATGGCCGGGGCCGTGCGCGAGATCACCGTCGCCAAGGGCCACGACCTGGCCGACTACGCGCTGGTGTGCTTCGGCGGCGCCGGCGCCCAGCACGCCTGCGCGGTGGCTGAGACCCTCGGCGTCGAGCAGGTCCTGATCCCGCCCCGCGGCGGCGTGCTCTCGGCCTGGGGGATCGGCGTCGCGCCGCTGACCCACAGCGGCGTGCTCCCCTTCCAGGGCCCCGAGCTGACCAACCGCGGCGACGAGCTCGAGCAGGGCTTCTGCGAGCTGGAGGCGGCCGGGAGCAAGGCCCTGAAGCGCCAGGGCGCGCAGAAGCTGCACACCCTGCGCAGCGCGGACCTGCGCTACCGCGGGGTCGACGCCACGATCACGGTCCGCGAGCCCCTGGCCGAGTCGACGCTCGGCTGGGTCGAGCACTTCGCCCGCGCGCACCGCAAGCTCTACGGCTTCGACCGCCCCGGCCACCCGGTCGAGGTCGTCAACCTGCGCGTGGACGCCGTCTCGGGCCCGGCGCGCAAGAGGCGCCACCGGCGCAAGCGCAAGCCCCTGGAGCTGAGCGCGCTGGACGCGAGCGCGGCCGAGCGCGAGGTCGAGGTGTGCTTCGACGTGCTGCGCGAGGGCGAGCGCCGGCTGGAGCGGCTCAGCACGCCGGTCTTCCGACGCGAGGCGCTCTCGCCCGGGGCGACCTTCCAGGGCCCGGCGCTGGTGACCGAGGCCGGCTGCACGGTAGTCGTCGACCCCGGCTGGGAGGCGCTGCTCGACCGCGAGGGCAACCTGCTGCTCACGGCTCAGCAGGACGCCGCGGCCGAGGAGAGCGCCCTCGACCCGGCCCTGGCGGACGAAGAGGAGGACCTGGTCGAGGCCTACGGCGAGCTGGCGCGCTGCCTGCTCGAGGGCCTGGAGCGCCTCGACGAGGACATGGGCGCAGGCGTGCTCGAGCAGGGCACGGGGCTCGGCCTGAGCGAGGCGGCCGCGCGCGTGATCCTGGCCGGCGCCGCGCGCGAGCAGGGCGTCGAGCTGCCGGAGGGCTTCGCGGCCGGCGGCGAGGGCGCCGACCCCGACCTGGTCGAGGCCTTCGACGAGCTGGTGCGCTGCCTGCTCGAGGGCGTCGAGGCCCTCGACGAGGACGCGGTCGGCGAGCTGCTCGGCCAGGGCGAAGGCATGGGCCTGCCCCGCGGGGCGGCCGAGGGCGCGCTGGTGCGCGGGGCGAGCAGCCTCGGCGTGCGCTTGCCCGCCGGACTGGCGACCGACGCCAGCCAGCCCCGCGAGCAGATCGAGCTCGAGCGCGACCCGGTCCAGCTCGAGATCATGGCCAACCTCTACATGTCGATCGCCGAGCAAATGGGCGCCACCCTGCGCCGGGTCAGCCTCTCGGTGAACATCAAGGAGCGGCTCGACTTCTCCTGCGCGGTGTTCGACCGCGAGGGCGGGCTGGTCGCCAACGCGCCGCACATTCCCGTGCACCTCGGCGCCATGTCCGAGAGCGTGCGGGCCGTGCTCGAGAGCCGCGGCGAGGACCTCCGCCCCGGCGACGTGCTCCTGACCAACGACCCCTACCAGGGGGGCAGCCACCTGCCCGATATCACCGTGATCACGCCGGTGTTCGTGGGCGGGACGCGGGTGTTCTTCGTGGCGAACCGCGGGCACCACGCCGACGTGGGCGGGGTCGTGCCGGGCTCGATGCCGCCCTTCTCGCGCTCGATCGAAGACGAGGGGGTGCGCCTGCACGACGTGCTCGTCGTCCGCGAGGGCGAGCTGCGCGCCGCCGAGCTGCGCGAGCTGCTCGGCGCCGGCCCGCACCCGGTGCGCGGGATCGACGAGCGGATCGCCGACCTCGAGGCCCAGGTCGCCGCCAACGCGCGCGGGGTGCGCCTGCTGCGCGACCTCGTCGATCGCTACGGGCTCCCGGCGGTCAGCGCCTACATGGGCCACGTCCAGCGCGACGCGGCCGCCGCGATGCGCGACGCGATCGCCGAGCTCCCGGACGGCGAGCACCGCTTCGTGGACTACCTCGACGACGGGGCCCAGATCGCGGTCACGGTCACGATCCGCGGCGAGTCGGCCGAGGTCGACTTCACCGGCACCGACCCCCAGCTCTCGGGGAACCTCAACGCGCCGCGGGCGGTGGTCAAGGCGGCGGTGCTCTACGTGTTCCGCACCTTGACCCGGCGCCCGATCCCGCTCAACGCGGGCTGCTTCGAGCCGCTCTCGATCACGATCCCCGCGGGCTCGCTCCTCGACCCCCAGCCGCCGGCGGCGGTCGTGGGCGGCAACGTCGAGACCAGCCAGCGCCTGGTCGACGTGCTCTACGGAGCGCTCGGCAAGCTCGGCGCGGCTCAGGGCACGATGAACAACCTGACCTTCGGGTCGGCGGGCTTCGGCTACTACGAGACGATCTGCGGCGGCGCGGGCGCGGGCTTCGGCTTCGACGGCGCCAGCGGCGTGCACACGCACATGACCAACACCCGGATCACCGACCCGGAGGTGCTCGAGCAGCGCTTCCCGGTCCGGCTGCGCCGCTTCGGCCTGCGCGCGGGCTCGGGCGGGGCGGGCGTGTGGTCGGGCGGCGCGGGCGTGGTCCGCGAGCTGGAGTTCCTCGAGCCGGTCCAGGGCGCGATCCTCTCCGAGCGCCGCGCGCTGGGCCCCTGGGGCGCCCACGGCGCGGGCAGCGGCGCGCCGGGGCGCAACCGCCTCCGCCGCGCGGGGCGTGAGCGCGACCTGCCGGGCAAGGTCCGCCTGGACCTGGCCGCGGGCGACGTGCTGGTGGTCGAGACCCCCGGCGGCGGCGGCTACGACCCGAGCCCCGCCGAGTGGCGCGACATGAGCGGACGTCGGGCGCGCGAGCTCTTCGCCTCGGGCCGCTCCAGCCGCCCGACCAGCGGGGTCGCGGTGCGCCACGTCCAGGCCAACCTGATCGTGATCCCGGCCCGCCTGGCCGACGAGTTCGCCGAGTTCTGCCGGCTGAACCCCGACCCCTGCCCGCTCCTGGAGCGGACCGCGCCGGGCCAGTTCACCAGCCGGGTCCTGGCTCCCGGCGCCGATCTCCGCGACGCGCTGCCGCGCTACCGGGTGCTCTCGGCCCACGGCCACGAGGAGGTGTTCGACCTGCGCGAGCGCTGGCGCGACGACCACGTGGCCTTCCTGCTCGGCTGCAGCTTCAGCGCCGAGGGCGCCCTGGCCGCCGCGGGCGTCCCGCTGCGCCACGTCGAGCAGGGTCGCAACGTGCCGATGTATCGCACCCAGCGCCGCGTGCGCGGGGTGGGGCCCTTCACGGGGGAGCTCGTCGTCAGCTACCGCCCGGTCCCGCGCGACGAGGTCCGGCGCGCGACCGAGATCACGACCCCGCTCTGGCACGCCCACGGCGGTCCGGTCCACGTGGGCGACACCGAGGCGCTCGGGATCGCGCGCCTGAGCGAGCCCGACTTCGGCCAGTCGGTCCGCAAGGAGCCCAAGGACGTCGAGGTGTTCTGGGCCTGCGGTGTGACCAGCCAGGTCGTGGTCCAGAGCGCGATCGAGGCGGGCGTCCTCGAGGAGGCCTTCAGCCACGCGCCGGGCCACATGTTCATTGGAGATCTCGAGCCCGGCGAGCTGCCTGAATCCGCTCCGGCCTGAGCCGCGAAGGTTGGGGCAGAGGGACGCAAGTCCAGCTCTCGAGGCGGCGTAGGCGCTCCTCCTTGGGCTGCGTCCTGCCACCCCTGAGCCTCGTCGCCTCAACGAAGGAGACCGCTGTGAAGCTGCCCCGCTGGTTCGTCCCCGTCGCCCTGCTCTTGCTCTCGCCCGCCGCCGCCCTCGCGGGCGACGACGCCTCGCCCCTGCGCCACGTGGTGACCACGATCGAGGGTCGCCCGCAGCCCCTGGCTCACTACCGCGGCAAGACGGTCCTGATCGTGAACACCGCCTCGCGCTGCGGCTTCACGCCCCAGTACGAGGGCCTCGAGCAGCTCTACAAGCGCTATCAGGAGCGCGGCCTGGTCGTGCTCGGCTTCCCCTGCAACGACTTCATGGGCCAGGAGCCCGGCAGCGAAGAGCAGATCCAGCGCTTCTGCAAGCAGCGCTACGGGGTCAGCTTCCCGCTCTTCAGCAAGGTGGTCGTGAAGCCCGGGCCCGCCCAGGAGCCCCTGTTCAAGAGCCTGACGCACGAGGGGCCCAAGCAGCTGCGCGGCGGCGTGCGCTGGAACTTCGAGAAGTTCCTGATCGACCCCCAGGGCAACCTGATCGCGCGCTTCCGCAGCGTGACCAAGCCCCTGAGCGAGGAGCTGGTCGGCGCGATCGAGGCGGCGCTGCCGACCGCCAAGCCGCAGGAGAAGCCCAAGCAGCAGGCCGAGGAGCCCGCCGCGCGCCCCAAGCAGATGCCGCTGGAGCCCACGCCCCCTGCGAGCAAGCGCGCGCCTCAGCAGCAGGCCCGGGCCGAGCGCTCCGGCGCCTATCGGACCGCTGACTATTTCCCGCTCCGCACCGACTGGCGGCTGACCTACGAGGTCGAGAACAGCTCGCGCTTCCGCGGCAAGCGGACCGAGCGCCTGGTGCGCAGCTACAAGCGCGTCGGCGACGCCCTGCGCGTCGAGGACAGCAAGGGCGAGTATCAGGAATACCGCATGGTCGAGGGCCGGCCCGCCATGTCGGGCCAGTCGATGTTCGACCAGGGCTTCGAGCAGCGCTACGACGACCCGATCGGGCTCTTCCCGGCCCAGGCCAAGGTCGGCGAGCGCTTCCGCTTCGAGTCGCCGATTCGCCACGTCATGACCCGCGGCGCGACGATGAAGGGCCAGATCACGCGCGAGGTGACCCTGGCCGCCGTCGAGACGATCGAGACCCCGGCGGGGCGCTTCGAGGACTGCCTCCGCTTCGAGGCGGTCACCCGGAACCGCCTCCCGCGCATGGGCAACTTCGAGGCCGTCAGCAAGGAGACGATCTGGCTCGCCCCGGGCGTGGGCGAGGTCAAGAGCGTCAACGAGACCACGCTGGGCAACGCGGGCCGGGTGTGGATGAAGGCCAAGATCACGACCCGCCTGATCCGTCGCGCCGAGCTGCTCTAGCCCCCGCGCGAGCCTGGCTGAGTGAGCCGCCCCGAGCGATCGCGGCGGCTCGCTTCGTGTCTGGACCCTCCCCCTTCGTTCTCGCCCCGCGCTCGCTAGGCTGAAGCCCGGTGGAATACCTCTGCTGCGGCTTCCCCTTCATGGTGCTCGCTCCCTGGCTGCTGCGCCTGCTCAACCGCGGTCGCTACGAGCTGTGGGTCGAGCTCGCGATCGCGGCGGGCCTGGGCGGCGTCGTCAGCAGCGGACCTGGCCTGTTCCTGGTCTCGATCGACGAGCCCCTGCGGGAGGCGATCGAGATCCCGACCTTGCTCCCCCTGCCCCTCGCGCTCTGGGGCGGCATGTTCGCCTCGGTCGCGCTCTGCACGCTGGCCTTCCGGCTGCGCTTGGAGCCGGTCCCCGAGCCGGTCCCCGAGCCGATCCCCGATCCGGTCCCCGTCGAAGCGGAGCGCTAAGCCTCGGCCCGCCAAGGGCTGCCGCGCTGCGGGGAGGGCTGCTCCGAGGGGGCGCTAACGTCCGCTCCATGGAGGCAGCCATGCACAAGCTCGTCGACGTCGACCCCCAGACCGTGCTCCAGAACGGCGCGGGCTTCCTCTTCGTGGACCGGGTCCTCGACGAGGGCCCGGGCTGGCTCGAGACCGAGTGGGTGGTCGAGGGCCCCGCGGGCTTCTTCCGCGGCTTCGGCGCGGATCTCTACCTGCCCGCCACCTTCCAGACCGAGCACGTGGTCCAGAGCGGCGAGTTGCTGATCTATCAGGTCTACGGCGCGACCCCCGAGAGCGACGGGATCGGGGTGCTGAGTCGGATCCGCAACGGGCGCTACCGCCGCATGGTCCGCCCGGGCGACGTGCTCAGGACCCGCGTCGAGCTGAGCGAGCAGGTCGGTCCGGCCTACTACCTGAGCGCGGTCGTCCGGCACAGCGACGGCGGCAAGGTGCTGAGCACCGAGCTGGCCTACACCGCGACGACCGCGGCGGCGATCGCGCAGGTCTAGCCCGGACCCGGGCTCGGGTGTCGGGCTCGCGCTCGGTCGTCGGGTGTCGGGCTCGCGCTCGGTCGTCGGACTCGGGTGTCGGACTCGGACTCGGTCGTCGGACTCGGGCCTCGGTCGGGCGTCGGTCGTCGGGCTCGGGCGTCGGACTCGGGGCTCGGTCGTCGGGCTCGGGCCTCGGTCGTCGGACTCGGGCCTCGGTCGTCGGACTCGGGCCTCGGTCGTCGGACTCGGACCTCGGTCGTCGGACCTCGGTCGTCGGACTCGGGCCTCGGTC
>MDTG01038540.1_pt1 | contig 11345 bp, 8 predicted proteins | sample 811421 | NCBI WGS metagenome assembly MDTG01 (sample SAMN05326645, study PRJNA326480) | marine metagenome | isolation source: seawater | place: Pacific Ocean: South East | collected 2011
AGTATGTATAGTCTCACCAACTTTAAAAGTTATGCGATTATTCATAAAATTTACTGAATGATTTCTATTACTAACTAAATGCATCTCCACTCTACTTTCTTCATTGTTAAAAAAAGCTTTATGGTTAAAATTATCTGAATCAAAATAAGTATTAAACTTCTTGTTAATACCATTTAAAATATTCTTATTAAATAATTCAGTTACACCTTCGGAGTCATTGTAAGCCTTCTCAATTATTTTTTTATCTTTTTTAAGATCTACTCCCACAATCAAATAATTATTTTTTCCTAAAATCTTAGAGAAACTCTTTAATAATTTTTTTGCTTCACTTGGGCAATAATTTCCTATTGTTGAACCTGGAAAAAAACCAATCTTTGATTTCTTATCTTTGACAACTTTTGATAGATTATAAGTATCTCCAAAATCAGCACAAACAGCAGTAATTTTAATATTAGGAAAGTTTGTTGCCAGCTCTTTAGCATTTTTTAACAAAAATTCCTTACTTATATCAATTGAAATATATTCTTCAGGTTTTTCTATAATACTAAGTAACTTAGAAATCTTTTTATTAGAACCACTACCAAATTCTATTACGACAGAATTTGAAGGTAGGTAAGTTTTTATTTCTTGATATTTTTTTTCAAAGATTTCCAACTCTTTTTTAGTTGGATAATAATCGGATGACTTTGTTATTTTATCGAATAGTCTAGAACCCTTATCATCATAAAAGAATTTAGAATTAATTTTTTTCTGTTCTTCATTTTGTAAACCACTTAATATTTCACTAAAGTCATCGTTAGTATCTTTTGCATAATTTATAAAATTGAGATTTCTCATTAATTTAAATCCTCCACAAGTCTCAATCCAGAAAATTGCCATCTATCCGAAGGGTAGTAGAAATTTCTATATGAAGGCCTTATATGATCTCTTGGTGTTGCGAAAGATCCTCCTTTTAGAACAAATTGATTGCACATAAATTTTGAATTATATTCATTAGCCTTTAACTTTAATGATTCATAACCTTTGTAAGGATTATAATTACTAGAAGTCCAGACCCATAAATTTCCAAAAAAAGAAGATGATAACGATTTATTATTATAGCTGACTTCTTTAAACATTTGGTCCTCTAAAAAAATACCATTTTCTTGAGTATTTTTTAAAACAAACTCTACTTCGTACTCTGAAGGAAGTCTCTTGTTTAAATAATTAGCAAATGCATTAGCTTCATAATAAGATATGTGTGATACTGGAAGGTCCTTGTTAATTTTATTTACACCGCTCAAATCAAAATGATGATTATTATCGATCCAATATAATGGTCTTTTGATTTTATACTTATTTACAAGTTCCCATCCATCTGATAACCAGTATTCATATTTTTCGTATCCACCATCATCAATAAACCTTAGCCAATCATTGTTAGTGACATATTCTGAAAGATTAAAGGGCGTGAGAAAAGCGTCAAACTCTGGTAACTCGTTATCAAAACAAAATTTATTAGGATCTCCTCCCACTTTAAAATTAATTCCTTGATCTAAATTCCAGTGATTTTTATATTTAAGATTTGCTAAGAAATTTTTTTCAATTTTTTTAATATAATATGGCTTTAAAGGATTGGAATAAAATATATGTTTTAAATCCATTAAAATTAACTCTTGATGTTGTTGTTCATGATTAATTCCTAAAGTGATAAGAAAGTTGATATCCTCATTAAAAGATTTTTTTTCTAGGAGTTTTGTTATCTTGAGGTCAATAAATTCTCGATATTCTATTATCTCAGAGAGTAATGGCCTATTCAATAGCCCTCTTTTCTCTTGCTTATTAAAGCTTCCAAAAACATTGTAATAAGAATTAAATATGTAGGAAAAACCATCATTAAATATTTTATAGTTTTTATCATACTGAGCTAATATAAAATTTTCAAAAAACCATGATGTATGACCTAAATGCCATTTTATTGGACTTACAAACCTTTCACTTTGAACAACCGTATCCTCTTCGTAAAGGTTTTCAATCAGTTCTAAAGTTTTTGACCTGCAATTTAAAAACTTATTTATGATTGGTGTAAAAGTTAAATCATCCATAACATAATGCTAATATATTTTATTTATAATGAAACAATAAAAAAATTACACTCTATTTTTTAATTTAAATAATTATTATAAACAGATGATATATCTGAAGCGCTTTTAAGCATATTAAATTCTTTTGAGACTCTTTTAAATGATGATTTACCCATCTTTTTAGTTTTAGCTTTATTTTCTATAAGAGTGTTAAGTTTCTTAGAAAGAGATAAATGATCATTCTTATTAATTAAATATCCACATTCATTATCTATTATTGCTTCTTCATTTCCTCCAACTTTTGTTGCAACAACACAAAGGCCAAAGCTCATATATTCAAGAATGCTATTAGAAAAACCTTCTTCATCAGATGTAAGAATACCTATATCTGAATTAATTAAAAACTTTTCTACTGACTTCTGGTTTTCTATGATTTTAACATTTTTTTCCAATCCATACTCCTTTATATACATTCTAATCTTATCTATGAATTGATTTGGCCCGTTTCCAATTAATTTTAAATTCCATTTCCTTTTTTTACTAATCAAACTACAAGCTTTAAGGAGCATCAAATGATTTTTATATGGTAAAAAATTTGCTGTACAAATCATATTCACAGTACTTGTTGATTTTTTTTTTTCTGTATTAAGATGAACCCCATTATAAATTAATTTTAATTTACTTTTTGGAACAAATTCCTCCTCTGATAGCTGTTTTAATATCCTTTTTGAGTTACCAATTATTAAGTCCATCTTTTTATGTAGTAATATTTCAATATACTTAATAAAAAAAAATTTTTTTTGATAAAAATTTAATGATCTTCTAGACATTATAAACTTTGTATTAAATACAAAGGACAACCAACCTCCAATTAAATAAGAATGAGGAAGAAAAAAATGAATTATTTTTGGTTTTTCATTTTTGATGATTTTCCAAAAACTCACCAATTTATGAAGTATCTTGAATATTCTATTACTTCCTTCACCTACGTCTGTTAAATCAATATACTTAACTTTTAAACTTCTAAATTCTTTTTCAAGTGCACCTTTCTTGTAAAAAATTACTAAGCTAATATTAAAATTCGGTTGAATAATTCTTAAAATATTTAACAGTTGTTTTTCTGTCCCACCAATATCCGTACTACCTAAAAATATAAGAATCTTTTTCATTGTATTAAAATGGTTACAACACCAATTGCATAATTTTTTTCATGCGAAACTGAGCACGATATTGAAAACTTATTTTTATTAATAATTTTTTTTAATGACTGATTTAGTAAAATTTTTGGTGCACCAGTTGACTCATCTATTATATTGATATCTCTGTATGATAACTTAGAATTAAAACCTGTTCCAACGGCTTTACTTAAAGCTTCCTTAAGTGCAAACCTTCCTGAAATTTTTTCAATTCTTCTCTTTTTTATTTTATTAGTTAAATTTAAATTTTTAATTTCTGAATCCGAAAATATTTTTTTTTCAAATTTTTCACCATAGACGTTATGAATTTTACTTATTCTTCTTATATCTACAATGTCAACACCTTGTCTGATACCAAACATCAATTTTCTCTCACCCATAAACCCATCATAGCATAATTCCAAATTAATGTTGGAATATGATTTTTAAATCTCTTATAACTTTCCCATTTTTTTACTAAGTTGTCTTTGTCGAGGAAAACTTTATTCCATTCTGTTTCATAAAATATTTCATCAATAATTTTAGAGGTTTCTTTTTGATTTAACCATTTTTCAATTGGAATTGCAAAACCCATTTTAGGCCTGTCAAAGAGATTTATTGGAAGATAATTTTTTAAAATATCTTTCAAAGTAAATTTTAATTTATTATTTTTTAATTTTTCATTTACAGGAATTGCAGACGCAAAGTTTGTAAGATTCACATCAAGAAAAGGTGCTCTCACTTCAAGGGAGTGAAACATACTACATCTATCTACTTTAACAAGTATATCATTTGATAAATAATAATTAAGATCATTTTCTTGAATTGACTCTATAAATTGGAGTTTATTAGACTGTTTAAAAAGACTACTTTGATCTTCAAGAAAATCAGAAAATTCATTATCAATGATATTTAATTTCTTATAAAAATCAGAATTACTCTCAAAATTTAGTAATTTTGCTACTTTTTCGATTTTATGAGTCAACCCTTGAAGACCAAAGCTTTTTCTAATTGGATTACTAACTAAGTTATAAAATTCATTAGGAATAGTCCTAAGTATTTTAGAAAGGATATTTCTGAATATTAATGGTACAGTTGTATTTAATTTTCTAATCTTTTCTCCAAACAAATACCTATTATATCCTAGAAAAATCTCATCTGCCCCATCCCCAGATAAAACTACTTTTACATTTTTACTCGCATGTTTACAGATAATTTCGGTTGGTAAACATGAAGAATCCCCAAAAGGCTCGTCAAACAATTGGGGTATTTTATGAATATTGTTAATTAAATCGTTGGCTGATAATTTTATTTCATTATGATCAGTATTAAGATAATCTGCAATTTTTTTTGCATAAACAGATTCGTCATATTCATCTTCATAAAAACCAATTGAAAATGTTTTAATCTTTTTTATAGAGTTTTTCTGCATCAAAGAAGCTACTAACGAAGAATCAATTCCTCCTGATAAAAAACAACCAATTTCAACATCTGCCACCATCATTTTTTTAACTGATTGTTCTATCATAGATTCTAGTTCTTCGTAATCACAGGTAGATTCTTCTTTAAAATTTATTTCTGAATTTTCAATAATTTTACCAGAATTAATTGTAAGAATCTGGTTTGGTTTTACTTTAAAAGTATTTTTAAAAATTGATCTTGGGGCAGGAATATAACCAAGAGAACAGTAAAGTTTTATAGAAATTTCATCAATTTTTAACTTTTCTGATCCAAAATAAGATTTAATTGATTTAAGTTCTGAGGCAAAAACTATTTGTTCCTGATCTAAATAATAAAAAAGTGGTTTTTCTCCAAATTTATCCCTTGCAAGATATAAATTTTTAGTTTTTCTATCCCAGACTGCAATTGAAAACATTCCCTGAACAAGTTTTAATGCTTTCTTTATTCCTAAAATATTTATTAATTCTAGTAAAACAATAGTATCAGTATTATTGGAAAACTTTAAATTTACTTTACTAAGAATGTAATTTCTTAATTTTTTAAAATTATAAATTTCACCATTAAAGACAATTACGTACCTTCCATTTTTTGAAACCATAGGTTGATCACCTTTTTTACTAAGATCAATAATCGAAAGTCTTCTATGACCTAAATAAATTCCATTATTATGCTCTGTCCATAGTCCCATAGAATCAGGTCCTCTATGCTTAAGGCGAGAGGTCATTCTACTTAATTTTACTTTATTTTTAGATATAGAATTATTCTTATTATAGAATCCTGTTATTCCACACATTATGAATTTTTCCTAAATTTTTTATACATATGATCTACTATCAAAACTATTTGTAATATTATAATAGGGTAGACAGGCATAAGGTATCTTAATGTTGCAAGGTTAACAAATGAGACTGCAATTAAATACAATTGGGATACCATAAAGCAAGATATAACCATTGTCTTGATATTTGGTTTTTGCATTAAAATAAATAACATACTAAAAATAGAGAGATACATTAGAAGTTGAAACAATTTGTTAACTAATTTTATTAAATTGTTATTGATTTTTCCTACGCAACATGATGCTTCTTTTAGATTGTCAAAATAAGGAGGAATTAAAAGATTATCTGTTAAAAAAATCTGTTTTGACCCAACAGACCACATTCCTAGATAATGATAGAAGGATAATTCCAACAAATCTTTGTAATTATATTTGAGCATATTTAATAAGATCTTATTCATATCTTTTCTAAAGTGATGGTTGATAGTAATATGAAAGTTTTTTACATTATCAAGTTTAAGAAATCGATATTGGGCTATAGTTTCATAATCAGATAGGAGCTCTGCCTTTAAAAAAATATTATCTGTTGAATCTAAAAAATTATTTACTTCTCCGAAATATTTTCCTGAGTAATTTAATAATTCTTTATATTTAGGATCATAATTATTAGGATTAAAGTTTTCATTCCCAGAAATTATAAATAATTTTCCTATTACAGTATGAACTAGAACAGATCCTCTTTTATTATGATCTTTGAAAAAAAGGAAATTCTCGAGGGAAAAGATAAGGATTATTGATGAGATTATTATTAAAAGATTTTTCTTAAATTTCTTATCATTAAATCTCTCGTAGAAAAATAATATAATAAAGATTCCTACAATTATTATACCTATTTTTTTAATTGTAAGAATGAGTCCAAGAAGTAATCCTAAAAATAAGTAATGAATAGATTTCTTATTTCTTAAGAGTTGTATGGAAAAAATAAAGTTAATGCATGAAAAAAAAATTGATTCTGGCAAAAATGTTTTTGAAAATGAGGTGTAATAAATATTTAAACAAATAGTTAGAAAAAGAATTAGAACTAAAAATTTATTTATTTTAATATGAAAAAGTGAGGTGCAAAGAGAACTAATACTCAATGATAAAATCAAAATTTGTAAATTAATAACATCTAATTCAACTAATTCAAAAAAATTTATAAAACTTGGATAAATTGCAGTACGGACCGCACTTGGATTTAAATAACTATCTGAATCTGGTAAATTTAATGCTAATAATGATGGTGAAAGAATTATAACCATATATGCGCCTACAGTTGTTAATAAAAAAGCTATCAAGTCCCATTTAAGTTTTTCTTTTCTATTTAAAATCATTAAATATTAAACCATTCTTTTGAGTATTTTTGAATAATTCTCGGCTCTCACCTTCCAGGAATATTTTTTCAAAAAGTCTTTATAAGCATTTCTAACAATATAATTTTGTAATTTTTTATCTGATCTAATTTGTTTTATAGTGATAACCCATTTATTTAAATCCTCAGGTTCAACTAACATACAGTTTTCCCTGTGAATTAGAACCTCTTTTAGCACAGGCAAATTTGACGATATAATTGGCCTTTTTGTTGACATGTACTCAAATATTTTAAGAGGTGACATCCATTCCGAGGTTATTGCACCACCTGGAACGCTAGTTCTTTTCTGATATGGAGCAATAAGAATTGATTGCTGACTCATTAATTTTCCAATCTCTGTATGATTGACAAATTTATGATAAAAAATATTTTTAGTTTTTGAATCTTTTAAAAATTTTTGAAAATAATAATTTTCCTTTCCAAAAATATTAAATCGGAATTTAGGTAATTCTTTTGCTATCGAAAAAATAATATCAAGCCCCCTACCAGGAAGTAAACTCCCAAAATATCCAATACTATTTTCTTTGATAACTCTTCGTTGATAAAAGTCTCTGGATGCGTCAGGAAGAACGGATATTTTTGAATAAGTTTGATTTACTTCTTTTTTTATAATTTTTTTTAATTTTTTAGATATCACAACCAAATCCATACCTTTTTTAATACACATCTTTAGTAATAATCTCTCTAAAAAAGAATGCCTTGATACAGGTTGGTGTAACTCTAAAATTACTTTTTTATTTAAAAGAAAAAGATAACATAGTATTTTTACATTTCTGCCTAAAAAGAAATCATATTGATTTAAATTTAAGATAGGAAAAAAAATCATTGTAAAAAAATTGAATATTGGTGCAGGAGAAAGTTTAAAATATTTTTTTTTAAAAATAATTTCTAAACCATAAAATTTTTCTAAATCTCTTTCTTTACTAGAATATGAAAATAAAGTTACATCAAAAAGCTTTGCTAATTCATGTGCCATATTAATAACATGAAACGAATTTGCCTGAAAACTTGGTATAGTTGAATTAGAAATATAAGCTAATCTTCTCCTTTTAAACATCGTGGAAGATTCTCTGTCCAATTTTATAATTAATTCTGACCAAACCTTTGATAAAATTAAAATCTAAATTTGTATCTGGTAAACATTTTTTTAATGCCCACATTGTTCCAATTTTTTTATCAAGAAGAATAAATTTTGGGGGCTTTTTTATTTTAGACAGTAAAGTTAATATGTCTGCATTAAATGATTTTTCTCCAACTTTTTTCTCATTCTTACTCCATAATGTCGGGCCATCAATAAAAATAAGTTCATACTCTTTAATTTTTACAGATCTATACATCGAGGCTTTCATATTTAAAATTTTTTTTGTTTCTCTTTTAGATAAATTGAAATTCACAAATTTTTTTAAATCCTTCGTTGTAAGACTTTTTACTTGTTTAAAGTAAAAAGGATCTTCTTCATAAGTTTCAAGTAATCCTTTTACTTTCGTTTCAAAAAAATTTTCTTTTAAAGCATATGCCATTATCAAAGAAGAAATTCCCGACCCTAGTTCTAATATATGTTTGGGTTTATGCTTCTTTATTATTTCATATAACACTCTATAATCAGAAAAACTTACTCCTGTAGAGTTAGATTTTTTTGTTGACTCTAAAACTAGTTTAAATAAATTCTCTCTTTTTTTTATATACTTATAAGCTAAAAATTCATTAAGTTTAGATATGTAATTTAGCGGATTTATTAGTCTAGGTTTTTGGGTATAATAAAAATATATTAGAAGTGATTTGATTTTAGAATCTATTGCATTAAAAAATTTTTTTGTGGAAAATAGCATTTTAAAAACTTGGGAGTTTGTCTTGAATTTCAAACCTTCCCCAATGTTTTACAGTAGTTTTTCTATTCTTTTTTTCCATATCATTTATATCTTTATCTTTATATATAGAATCATTATCAAAATGAGTGGTTGAAATTTCTTCAGCAATAAATCCTTGTTCTGTATTGAATTTATGCCATGTGCCCGGCAAAACTAATGCAGTATCACCAGGATATAATTTTTTTTCTCTTCCATCGATATTTATATTCATAACCCCCCACAATACCTGAAAAGTCTCTTCCTTTCTTTTATGAAAGTGAAATGGATGAGACTGTCCTGGGATTTGTATAAGTATTTTTTTACAATATTCTCTATTGATACATTCAATTAACACACAACCTGTCTTACTGAACCTCTTAACTCCATAATGATGAGAATACTCCACATTAAATTCATTACCAAGATCAATTCTAGCATGATTCAGCATAGCCTTGACCTTGTGAACATATTTATAAAGAATATTTGCATCCGAAATTTCTGGAAAGGTAATATTTAAGGTAAACAATGCATCATCTTTTTTTAGATCTTTATTCAATATTACACCTTCTTTAAAATCTCCTGAATAAAGCTGTTTGTCTTGACAAGGCATTGCAAAATATACGTCATTTCTTTTTAGCAAATGATTTTTTTTTAATGATCTCCTTAAATACACACCACGCCTCAATTCGTGTAGGCTATCTCTTTCAATTTTTTGTACATTTCTATTATATTTTCCTAGGATTTTATTTGTATTATCCCATGAATCAATCCAGTTGTTTATTTGTTTAGGTGTTGAGCTATATTTGTTAAGTTTGAGATTATCTGTTTCAACACCTATGTGCCTTTCAAACATTTCTGCTCCAGCAGCTTTTGCAATTGATATAATATTAGAATCGTCGGGGTTTTCATGTGTAGACCAACCAACTGTAAGCCCTGGATATCTTTCTTTTAGCATCTGTATATTATTTAACTCGCATTGTTCATCGCTTGTTGGATAAATTGAAACACAATGCATTATCGCCAAATCGATCTTCCTATGCTCTGCAAAGCTTACTATATTATCAATTTCATCAATTTCTAATCCTCCAGTAGATATTATGGTTGGAAGATTTGTTTCTGAAATTTTTTCAAGAAGAGGCCAGTCATTACTAGAACATGATGCAATCTTTAAAATATCAAAGCCAAAATCTACAATTTTATCTACTGACTCTTCATCAAATGGCGTGCAAATACTATAAATACCTTTTTCTTTAATTTCTTGGAGAAGCTTTTGGTAATCATTGTCAGAAATTTTAGTCTCATTAAATCTTTTAATATGCTTGATCTCAGATTTTCCAAAGTCTTTGTGAATAAATGTTTTAAGATTTCTAAACTGAAACTTGAATCCCGCCCGAACTCCCTTTTTTTTAACAACTTTAGAATGTTCATCAATTATTCTCAAACCATGATCAATAAAACCTTGGTGATTATTAGCAATATCCAAAACGAATAAGTCTTTGAAGTTAAATCCCATTTATTAATAAACTATTTGTTTTTTGAAAGTTAATTTTATTTTAGACAACTTTTTAGCAATTATCTTTCCAGAGCCACCTCCTCCATAAAGAAGTGACGATTTATATTTTCCTACTTTTAATTGTTTAACGATTTCAATATATATATTTTCACTATTTAAATCAACATCCCTTACATTGCCGGCCCTTAATCTATTTTCTTGTCTAAATCCTATGTTAACAACTGGAACTCCTAAATAAGCACACTCTCTTATTCCTACACTAGAGTTACCCACCAGACATCTAGAATTTCCAATTAATTTTAAGAATTTCATATCATCTAAATGTTTTAAAAAATGAATATTCTTTACATTAGCTAATTCTCGAAAGGATCTAATCCCTTCAGCCAATGAAGCTGTTCCAGCGTCTGGATTGGGCCAAAACCAAATTATTTGACATTTAAGTTTTTTGATAGCTTTCAACAAAATATTAATATCTTTTCTAGATTGACTAAATCGATTCGTATCTGAATGCTGCAAAACAACAACATAGGGTTTTAATAAATCAATTTTAGGTCCAACACCATTTAAATTTATATCTGATAATTTTATCTTTTTTGATTCCTTAGCAATATCTATCGATGGACAACCTGTGTTGAAAATATTTTGTTTATTTTCACCCAACTTCATTACTCTGTTAAATGAATCCTTATTGGATACAAAATGGAAGTCTGATAATTTTGTAATACTGTGCCTCACTTTTTCATCAATGTTTCCAGTGACCTCTCCACCTAGAATATGAATCAGAGGAATATTCATATAACTACTTGCAACTGCCGTCGCAATCGTTTCATATCTATCAGCAATTGTAACAACGGCATCAGGGTTCTGATTTTCAAAAAAAGTTGCTAATTCACAAATCATATTACCTGTGGTTTTTGGTTGGGATGATATTCTCTCATCGTCATATAAAGAATTAATCAACCAATCATAATCAAAACCAAAGTTTGTTAACCTATCATAAACATGACCATACTTATTGGAAATCATAGAAGCAGCAACAACGACAAGCACTGACAAAGATTTATCTTTTTTACATGCTGATATTACTGTTCTTATCC
>MDTG01046664.1_pt1 | contig 11345 bp, 8 predicted proteins | sample 811421 | NCBI WGS metagenome assembly MDTG01 (sample SAMN05326645, study PRJNA326480) | marine metagenome | isolation source: seawater | place: Pacific Ocean: South East | collected 2011
ATGTGTGTTGTATGTTTTTTTTGCCGATCAAGTTAAACAATATTTATTTTAATGGAAAATTTTTTATTTTTTAACATTATTTTTTCTGGATTAAATTTATTTTTATTTGCTTATGCCTATTCATTAAAATTTTTTCCATTGAGATGGCGGAAAAAAGTAAAACAAGATTCAATTGTAGGTTTTGCAATTATTTTTTTTACTATGTTTACAATGTTTGCTTGGATAGTATATTTTTATTTTAGACTCGATATTAATTTGTAACTACAATTTCATAATATAATAAATACTTCCCTCAAGGCCGCTTGTCTCTTGAGTTGAAAGGAAGCCATCTAGTGCAAAAGATAATTTATGAGAATTAGAAAATTTTTTAATAAATTCTGCATTTGCTGAAAAAATTACTTCTTTTGTTAAATCTTCATCTTGTGTGTATGTTGCATTCGTACCATTAATTTTATAATTTTGTTTTTTTCCAAGAACTAATTTTCTAAAATCTATACCCCAACCTATATTAAAATTATTTTTTTTATTTAAAATTATAAAATTATATTCATCTTCAATATAAGTAGAAAGATTTATTATCTGTTTTGTTTTCCAGGTATAGTATTTGCTTTCACTATGTTCTGGAGTAAATGAATAACCAGTAGTAAAACCAATATTGGGAATTAATTTTTTATTATTAAATTTTAATCCGGTTAAAGACTTTAATGAATAATAAGTATCGTTAAGATCTAACTTTCCAGTTGTTGTTGTATTGGTAAGTATAGTTCTTTCACTTTCGTGAAGAGTAACTCCGCCTAAAATAAAAGTTTCAGAATTCATGTTATAAAAGTTAAGACCTGATAAAAAACTAAAATGATTAATATTGTGATCTTTTGTAAATTCTTGTCTTCCTGTTTCAAAAGATAAAATATGATCTGATTTTTCTAATGGGTAAACTAAATTAACTCCTAAATTTAAAAAATTATAACCTAAAGATAAATTTGTATTATTTTGATCTCTTTTTACAAAAGATCCATACGTTTCCCCCCAACCTTTATTTTTATCTAAATTATCTTTATTTTTTTTATACCGATTTAATGATTTACGAATGTTAAGAGATTTATATCCTAATAACTCATCCTGTGTTTCGCTACCTCCTTGACCAACAGAAGATGCAGAACCTTTTACAATTTGATTACCATCAAGATCTTGAAGCGTCATATCATTGCCAGCCGTTTCATAAAAATATGACTGTCCAACCCCATGTTGAATTTTTAAAGTGTTACTTGTTCCAGCTGATCTGATCTTTCCAATTACAATTCCACCATCTTTTAAAGTGATTGTGCTGCTATTTCCTTCTATATCTATTGCATCCTTTGATGGGTCTTTTTTATTTTCAATTTTACCAGCATTCGTTAATGTTGATGATCCACCTAGTCTAATAGTTTCATCGTTTCCGTTGTTATATATTACGCCTCCAGAATCATTAGTTATGGTTGTTGAGGTTGAGGTATTATAAAATCTCACTGCTACACCACTTGTGGCATAAATTGTTCCAGAATTTGTAATCGTATTACCGCTTACTGAATCATTATTAACTGCTCCATTAATTGTATTACCTGTTTCTGAAGAAATAGTAGCACCACTATTATTTGTAATTGTTGCATTTGTAGCATCTAGTAAATTTATAGCTCTATTAGTTGATGCAGAAATTGTTCCAGAGTTTGTAACTGTCAAACCATCTGCATCATTTCCTTTAATTAAAGTATTAGTTCCTTGTAAAGTTGCTCCAGACTCAATAATTACAGTTGCATTATCTTTTGTAGTGGTTTGAATGTTTTGTGATGCAGAACTTGCTCCAGCAGTAACACCACTTTTAATTGTTAAAGTTTGATCAGCTGCATCAAAAATATATTTATTTGATGTATCATCCGACTCAATTTCATTATCACTAGATACATTGACATTGGCAGCATTTAAATGTGTTAGAAGAATGAAGTATAAAAGTAAACTATATCTTTTGAACATAACATTAAGTCTACTTTATATTTAGAAATTATGTCTCCAACCACCTTTGAATGACTCGATAAAGCCTTCTTGTGATAATAAACTTATCAGAGTGTCTTTTTGGTCTTCACTACTAGTTGTTATATTAGCAAATAGCTTATCAGAAAATACAACTAGTTTTGAAAGCACTCCTGGCTGTAAATAATAGCATCCAGAGTTTTCATCAAATCCGCTTTCTGCACCAACTGTTTTTTGGGCATATTCTAAATTTTCTGATGTGTTCGTTCCACATTCATCGTCAGCTGAACAGATAAAAGCATTACCAACTGAACAAGATGCACTTCCTGCTGGAGGTTCATAGACTGGATAGTAAACTGTTCCTTTAAATACAGTTGGAGATGCAGAAGCTTTTCTATACATATTTCCTGCAGATATGCCTTTTGGAGAAACATCTTTTGATTTATCGTAAGGTTTATCCAATTTAAAAACCCATGCATCTTTAAATTTAGCAGGACAGTCTCCTAAATCATCTGCTGTATTTATACAATTATCGCTAATTTTATAATCTTCATCTACTTTTCTAGCATTGAATGCTTCTAAATAACCTGTTCCTGAATTAACAAATCTAAAGTAAGGGAAATCTTTATCTTTTATGCCATACAAAAGATTATCCATTCCTTTTGATTTGTGGCCGATGTCTCCAAAATCACCAGTTGATCCAAATAAATATAAACTTTTTGTGTCACTGCCAAAAGCTGCGTCCATACCAAAATAACTATATCTGCCATTTTCTTGGTTTGTGTTTAAGCTAAACAAAGTAGTATAATCAAATAAGTCGATTTCTCCACCATTTATATCTTTACTCTCATTTGTTAAATTTATTTTTGTTATTTTTCCTTCAAAATCGTTTACGTAAACCATAGCTCCTCTCCATTTAGCTCCTCTAAATGTATCGGGAGTAATTACAACAGGATCTCCAGTGATATTATTTCCTATATCATTATATGTGGTACCATCAGCTGCAGTAAAAGCATTGTCCAAATCAGCTATTTTAATTAGGCCATCGCCTCCTGCTACTATCTGGCCTGGATAATTGTTACCTTCTTGTTCGGCCATATTTTCTAAATCAATTATAAAAACACTTGATCCCAAGGTTCCAGCTTTTCCAAAACCTCCAGGTAGTATCGCTACATATTGATCACTAGCAATACCTTCATCTATTTCTATTGGAAGTCTAATAATTCTAGGAGTTGCCCAAGTTTCTCCTAGCGAGCTGTAATCAAAACGCTTATCACCAGTACCTGCATTTGGTATTTCAATATCAAAATGTTGTGTAGCTTCAATTTCATCAACTTCGTCTCCAGTTGCTACGTTATAATATCTTGCGCTAGTAAATGTAACTTTGGCTAAAGAACCTTCTTGAACAACATTTGCAACGCTAACTTTTTGAATTGTATTGCCTACTTTTTCATAAACATTTAGTGTCGTAGGAGAAGCTATAATTTCATCAGGAACTATCCAATTAAAAGTATATGTTGCTCCGTGATAGCATGCAGAATCACCAGTTATATGAAACGTAGAACTAGTATCGCATGGTGCTTTTGCATCTCTATTTGTATAATCGTCCCCCGAGCTATCAAGTGCAATATCAGCATCATATGCTGCACTTTGAACAAAAGTTGCTTTTTCTGCTTCTAAGGAAGCATCAATAGACATTGATCCACCTGTGTAGGTTAGACCATCAACTATGTCTTCAGGATATCCATTTATAATCGTGCCATCTTGTTTTGCTATCATGACTTTTTTTCTGTCCCAGTCATTGAAAATAGAAAAAATGTGATGAGGTGTTAATGGATCAGTTACATCTAATACTGAAAAACCTCGGCCACCTCTACCGTATGGTATAAATAAAATTGTATGCCATGATTTTGTACCCTCTGTTTCCCATTGTCCATTCGGTTTTATTCCTCTAATATACATGTCATGTATCACGGGAGATCCATCAACGGCAAAAATTGAATTGGTACCACCGCCTTTTATATCATCAAGACTTTCATTTACCATTTCTGGTAGTTTTGATGCAATAAATGGTGGTACGAAAGCCCAACGTTCTTTTCCAGTAAGTGCATTAAAAGCATGCAGCATGCCATCGTTTGCTCCAACATAAAGTGTTCTCAATCTTTTTGAATTTGAATTAGCCCATTGTGAATATCCATTTTTAGCTCTCCAATATGCCTCCTGGTTATTGCCTGTAAAGAAAGTGTTTGCACTTGGTCTAGACACTTCGACTATCTGCGAATGGTAAATATCTCCTAGAACAGAGTCTCTTATACCATCTATATTATCACAACCTTTATAACCAAAATAATCATATCCTCTAACAAAATTAATAAGACCTTTTATATCGTCTGTGTTTCCATTTGCTATACCTTTGCCGGTTGTGTCTTTGCATGCAGAAGTTAAATTATGATAGTCCGGAACAGTTTTTCCTGTTATTTGAAACAAATTATTTATTTCTAAATAGTTATCAACTACAAAATTATTATAATCTGCTGTCTTGTAATCTACACCTTGTAATGCAGTCCAAATTTTTCTATCGTCACCCTTTGCTTGTGCTCTAACTTTTTCAGAAGCATTCCAGTTTCCTGCTTCATCTTTAGCATGAATTATTGATCCATCAGGATTAATTTTTTTTCTTAATAAATGACCTGTCCATTCCCCGTGCTTTTTATATTCAAATTGAGCTTGGTATAAATCACCACCTTCTTGTATGGTAGCTGTTATTGAAGGAGCAGAAAAAGATAATCTACTTGCTATAATTCTTTCAACTTCACTTCTAAGTTTTTGAACTAAATCCGCAGGACTTTCGGCCACTATTCTTTGTCTACATTCCTCAGGCGCAGCATCGGTGCCAAAAGCGTTGCTATCACAACTACCTGCTTTTGCCATTTCTTTAAATTTTTCATCAGCATTATCTTTTATTCCACCACCATATGCAAACACGAGTGTTTTAACTCCTAACTCAGTCCTTAATTGTTTAATTCTTCCTAATGCCTGATTATGATGAGTCCATTCTCCATCACCAATCAAAATTACATAATTTAATTGGCAAGGCACCTCAGGGTCGACAACTTTAACTTTTGGGTCAGTAAAATATTCGTATGCCATTTGTGAAAAAGCATTTGCATCTGTAGCAAAACGTAATTTCATATATTTTAGTTCTTCTAATATTGCTGCAGATGTATTAGGACCAATTCCCACTGCTAAGCATGAGTTGTTATCACACAGATTAGACTGACCGCTTGGATGATTTCCAACCCAACCTCGATAATAATTACAAGCGTTATTACAATTCCAGTAAGATTTTTTCTTGTTTTTCATAGGACATTCTCTATGACATGTATATTCACATTCTTTACACCACTTAAATTTTGCTTTTCCTTTTTTTGGATATACGGTTCCTCCATTCCAAAAACCATAACCGAAATATGCACCACTAGTTAATGAACTATCGTTAACTACTGCAGATATAGCTTGTCTTGCACCTACGGCTCTACTTACTCTAGTGGTTCCCATTTCATCGACCCATGTAATATTGTCTCCTGTACTTATATTAAATTCTTGAATTGAAACTTTAGAACCTCCTATCCATGCTCTATCGTTAGAAACAAATAGCGCACCTGGATTATAAAGGTATGTTTTTGTAGCATCTGTTGCAGCATCAGATGGAGTGGCATCATTATTTTGAGTACCAACAGTAGTTGTTGTTGATATTGCTGTACTTGATATGGCTAATTTTTGAACGGTATTTTCTATGCTGCTGGTAGCCCACATGATAGCAGGATCTTGAGGGTCAATATCTATTTGGCTTGGATAATTAAATCCAGATGAAAAATCTGTTGAAGATCCGCCGGTTGTTGGACAATAAACTCCACCCGTTGAAGATATAGGAAATTTTATTATTTTTGAATAATATGTAAAATATGCATTGCTCCCGTTATCTAATGCAATTGAAGTGCTTCGTGTTAACAAACTTCGTAAAGTTCCATCCGTTGGAACTGTACAATTAACTGAGGTACCCGTGCTCAAATTTCTTGAATACCAAAAAGGGGTAGAACTATATCTAACACAAACTTTTCTTCTTTTTTTTCTTTTACCTATCCACTTTGTTGCAGTACATATGGAGTCGTAACCAGTAACAATTAAATGATCAGCACTGCCTATAGTTCTAATATCCAGTGTTAAAGGGTAAATTTTATCATATTTGCTAACTCCCGCTTTACCTAATTCTGCAGAGTCTATTACTTCAACACAATCTCCGTCAGCATTTATTGCAACTATTTTTTGATAACCTGTAGCAACAGAGTAAATAACTTCACCTGTTACTCCGTCAACATCTTCCGAAACATCCATTGATCCAACAGTGGTTATTCTAGAATCAATAGTTCCTGTTTCTTCTGAACAGGTGGTATCTTTTGAAGTACCCATAAACATTCTTTTGCCGGTACCATCGCCATCAGGATCGTTAAAGGCATTATCAAATTTTTCATTAGAATATGAAAATTTAACAATTCCTGCACCACTTGTCTGACCTACTAAAATATCACCATCACTAAGAAGAATTAAATCTCCTGGATAATAAATTGCAGCTCCTCCAAAGGGTTTCCTGCTCATACTTAAAGAAGTATCTAAAAGAATTAATATATTTGCTTTTACGTCACCTGCTCCTGATCCCGGAGGTAACGATTTTGAGAATGAATTTTGATTCAAAACAACAAAAAATAAAAAAAATTGAATTATTAGAAGTTTATAAAAATTTTTAATCATAACTTAAAAATAACCTTTATATTCATTGTTCGTAATTAAAAGATCTTCTACTACTAATTTATTAAATTTTAAAATTTTATTATAATAGAATTTTTTATTATCTGCCTCCCAACTAGTGTTGCCTAACCAATTTGGGTCGCTAGTTTCCTTTATAATAGTTCCATAATTTTCATTAATATAGTTAAAAATAAATTTATCTTTGTTATCAATTTCAGAAATATGTTCTTTAGAATTAACTAAAAATCCTCCAACTTTATTGTCACCAAGTGAATATATTTTAATTTTTGCAAGCTCTAATCCTTGATCTGGACACAAAATGCTAAAATCTGTTTCTATGTAGAGATCAATACTCATTTCAGAATTTGTATCACTTTCAATTGCTTCTTCTATTTTATCTAAGTCAACTTCTCCAAAAACCTGGGTAACATCTGAAAAGTTGTCACCAATATCAAATCCAAAATCACATTCCTCTGAATTTGCAACACTAAAATTAGTGATGCTTGTAAAAATAAATATTGTAAAAATTATAATTTTTTTCATAACTTTAACTTGGCATAACAATTAAATGCTCCAATGGTATCAAAATTTCAATCTCACCATTATTGGGATCATCATCAGCATCTGGCTTGCCAAAAAACATTCCACATGCATATATTTTATACGCTGTTCCTTGAGTGTCAATATTGCTAGTAGTTGTAGCAACACTTGAGCCACTACCCCTATATGCAGCACTACCAGCATTTACAACAAAAAATTCATATTCAAATCTTCTAATGTAGGATATTTCGTTTTCTATAATTTTATCCTGCTCCTGGTCTGTTAAAGCATAATTTTCATTATTTGCTTCTTCAAGAAAATCTTTATTTCCTGCATCTTTACAATTTTTATAATCGGTACATTCTGCTTTCAATAACAGAGGTCCAACAATTTTAATAAAATTTTCTTTTTTTGGCAGTTTTCCGCCTCCTGTTATCAAAATATTTGAGTCTACTCTAAGATTTTTAAAACTTTTCATGCAAGTTGTTTTGTTTTCGGGTGAAATAACTGTATCATTTCTAGCAGGTCCTTTAGCAAATGTATGTCTAAATAAACCATCAGTTATATTATAGTTAGCGGTAAAATCATTATAAGCAGCTACTTCGGCTTCGTATGCAGCAACTTCAGCAGCACTAGCATCATCTCCTGGACGGCCTAATGTTTCTTCTGCTGTAGGCAACCTGCTCATCCAATGACCTAAATAATTATCTAAAACCCATTTTTCACCTTGCATTAAACCAGTTTCGGCAACATAAAAAGCTTGTTGGTACCTATCACTATTATTGTTACTTTGGTGGTCCCCAGAAGAAACTACTATTAATGCACCACCCATAAGCGACATTACTAGCAATAAAACTAGTGACAATACTAATGCAAATCCTTTTTCTTTTTTTCTATACATACTAAAACGAATTCCCTATGTTTCTTGTGTGAACAGTTACAAAAACAGAATCTCTTAAAAATCTGTCAAAAAATGGTTGTGCTTTTCTTCCTAACGATTTAATTATTCTTGGTTCTGCAGCTGTTGCAATTTTACTAAAAAAACCTTTTTTTGATCCAGATCTAAAAGTTAAAGTTACGTCTATTGATCGAATATCTTTAATTCTTTTTCCTGCGTTCTCTTCGCCTGTAATAGTAGGATCGGCAGATATAATTTGTCCATGCTCTCCAATAGCTACAAAAGACATATCATATAAATACTCTCTTATAAGTTCACCTGGATAACAAGTTCCCTTACATTCATCTCCTTTATCAATCCATTTTCCTTCGGTTTGATCTATTGTCTGTGACCAATATTCTTGAGATCGATAAACGCCGTAATATTGATCGCCACTTTTTTTCAAAGGTCTTGCAAAGTAAGTTATCCTATATTTTTTATAAGGTTGATCTCTATCTGATAAATCAAAATCTCCATAAATAATTTGAATTATATCACAACATAGATGTAGAGGTTCACCTTGTTTTGGTTCATGTTCTTGATCTAAAGAAATTGTATCATAACCTGCAGGTGCTTCTGCTGGGTCAGTTTCCGTTTCATAATTTAATTTTCCTCTTAAAATTACTATTGGTTTATGAGTTTCTGATTTAGTGGCAGCTGTATCTCCTGGTTTATATTCTAAATAATCTTGTCTTGGTATTCTTTGATCATCAGGCAATGCTTCGTTTTCCGAATTATAACCATAATAATATTTGTATCCTGCCATTCTTATATCTCTCATTAGCATTGCAACGATATCTCTACCTGAACGGCTTATGCTTGCTACATCAGTAACTCGTGAATATGAAGAATTAATTATAGTATAACTTGAATACATTGCCGCAATCATTATAGAAGATACCGCAATTCCAATTAACATCTCTATTAGGGTTATTCCGGCAATCTTACTTAACTTTTTCATTTATCCTTTTTATTGTTTCGGTTTATATTTGGCTTGGAAATAAAGATATTTTCTCTTGTCACCTCTATTTAAATTTATTTGTATCCTACCTAAATACATCGACTCATCTAATACATTTCTATTTGTAACGTCACATTCAGCAGTACCAGTCCAAGCACACATTTCAAACATTTTTACAGTTTTAAACTCCTTAGGACTTCTACATTTAAGTAATTGATCTTCTTCAATAATACTTTGCCATTTAGCTAGTTTGTTTCCTGAAGCATCATCAAATGCTCTATCATCTGTGTCTTCAAAATTATGAATTTCAGTAAAATCTTCTGCATTAGAAAAATTTGCTTTTTGTGCACACTGACCTACATTTATTGGCTTTACTTCTGATCTTGTAGCACTGCCACATCCTTCTTTTGTTCCTTGTTGTAAGTCATAATAATCTTCAATTAAACTTTTGCATTCTACTAAACCATCGCCTTTGTCTAGATAAGCTTTGCCATCTTGATAAACTAAATTTTCTCTTTCTTCATTGTTTATTCCAGCAACGGTATCTGCATAACCAAGCATTCCTTCTGCAATCATACTTACTAGGTAATTTGCTTTTGTTCTTTCACTAGAAACATTTATTGAATTTACAGAATAATTGACCATTTGAAATATGGCAATAAAGCCGATACCTACAATAACGCTTGATACTATAGCTTCTATTATGGTCAGACCTTTTTGATTTCTATATTTTTTTTTATTGATTAATCCACTCATCTGTTCTTCCATTATATTTTTCTAATCTTATATTTCCAAATCTTGACCAGCTTACAAGATACAAATAGTTCATGCAGTCTGCTTTGGGAACCCCGTCTTCTTTTTCGACATTTACGCACATTTCTTTAAGATCTCCACCATCAGTTAAACATGATCCAGCCTTTTTTTCGCATATATATAAAGAGGAAATAGGCGAATTGTTATCTAAAAAATTAGTAGATGCACTGTACCATCTGCCGTCTTTAGAAAAACAAATACCTCCTATATCAACGTCAGTAATTACCTTTTCCAGTTCTAAATAACCTACTTCTGGTTTTCTAGAGGAACGACCGTCATCATCCCAGAAATCACCATCTAAATCACATTTTTCTGCACTAGTGGCATTTTGAAATTCACCATTACTAACTTTTTGAGCTAAGGTGCTTTGTGTCATTCCTCTTGTAAGAACAGTCAGATTTTGAATACCTGGAGAAAAATAAACTTGTACAAAACCATAATTTCCTCTTTGAATTTGAGCATTAATATTTGTAAATAAAGTTTTAATTTTAGTAGCTGCGGTATCTACCTGCCTTTGTGCATTCCAGTGACTTATTTTTGGATAGGCTACAGCAGTTATTAATCCTACTATTGCAAGAACTACAATTACTTCGAGTACGTTAAAACCTTTAATGTTCTTTTCCTGCGCTAGCATCTATTTTACCTGCTTTAACAAGTTCTTCTAATGACTTCGCCATAGTTATCATTCCATCTTTAACTGCGGTCTGCATGATGCTTGGAATTTGATGAATTTTAGATTCCCTAATTAAGTTTTGTATAGGAGCAGTACATTTCATTACTTCAAAAGCACCTACTCGACCTTGACCGTCTTTTGTCTTTAATAATCTTTGCGTAACTACCATTTTTAAAGAAGTAGAAATTTGTGCACGTATCTGCGCTTGTTGTTCAGGTGGAAACACGTCGATTATTCTATTGATTGTACTTGGTGCTCCACTGGTGTGCAATGTTCCAAAAACTAAGTGACCTGTTTCAGCAGCAGTTAATGCAAGTGATACTGTTTCTAAGTCTCGCATCTCTCCAACTAGAATAACATCTGGATCTTCCCTTAATGCAGCTTTTAAAGCACTTGCAAAGGTTTGAGTTTGTTTTCCAACTTCCCTGTGTGAAACGATACTCTTCATATCTTTGTGAATAAACTCAACTGGATCTTCGACTGTAATTATATTTGAAGTTCTTGTTTTATTAATTTCATTAACTATGGCTGCAAGTGTTGTTGATTTTCCAGAACCTGTCGGTCCAGTTACCAATACTAATCCTTTATGCATATCAATAATATCATAAAGA
>MDTG01158887.1_pt1 | contig 11345 bp, 14 predicted proteins | sample 811421 | NCBI WGS metagenome assembly MDTG01 (sample SAMN05326645, study PRJNA326480) | marine metagenome | isolation source: seawater | place: Pacific Ocean: South East | collected 2011
ACAACCAATTTTAGCTTGTCCATTAATTGTTCGGATAACTTCACGGTTAATCTCAGCCAAGATTTCAGTTGACAATATGTTTGCCAATTCTGTCTCAGCGTCTAGACCGTGAATAGCTTTCAAGTCCTGAGCAAGTTCAAGAGTGTATTCAGCTTTGAGTGCTCTGGACTTCGCAGTCACAGTCGCTTTCTCAATGGTGAATCCCATCTCTGGAATTTGCGCATTTGGTGCAACACCATCACCTAAAGCTTCAGCTTTAGCTGTTGAATAACCAGCACCAGGTGCAGCAGTATCGGCAGCAGCTTTAGTAGCAGAGTCAACGATTGTGTTGTCTCCGTCACCGTCAGCAATGCCATACAATCCAGAAGGACCAGCAGCTACAGTACCAGCAGCATTAGAATCTGATGCGAATCTTGTTTCTGCTTCGTTAAATAGTGCTTCGTCACCATCTGAAATACCACCAGGTCTGATATTAGCTGGATCTTTATATGTAGATTTCATTGCAAAGATTAGTCCGGTAGGACCAGTCATTGGCTGAACACCACATATATCGTATGCCATTAGATTTGGCATAGCGCGTCTTACTAACGCAATAAGAACAGGATTCCAATTAGCGGCATTACCAGCAGCATTAGATGGCGCAGCTTCGTTAATCATTCCTTCTTCTTTTAGAGCGATCTCTTGATTTTCAAGAACAGCTGCAGTAACAGCTTTCTTATGTCGATCGTTTATTGACCCAGCAGATTCCTCGTTAAGAACTGGGGCCCATTTTTCGATCAATTTATCGTAGGATACAGTATTCGTTTGCATTTCCTAAGACTCCCTTATATTAATTTTTGATTTGAGTTTTAAGAGCAGTTAAATATTGAGCCATTGAACCAGTTGCATCAACTTCAGCTACTGCATCAGTATCTTCATCTATTTCTCCGAGTTCACTTTTTACTGCACTTTTCTTAAAATATGAATCCTTAAGAGTGCTAACTTTAGTGGCGAAAGATTCTTCGTCATCAAAATCAACTTTTTCTGCTAAGGATTTTAGTTTTTCAATTTGAGTTTCTGCAAGGTCTTTTGATGCTTCACGAATGATAGCTTCTCTTTTATAACCTTCAAGCTCCTCTTGCATACTAATAGATTTAGCAGTAGAATCGTTAAGTTGAGCTTCCAACTCTTCGACTGATACAGCTAATTCGTCAACTAGGTCGACTTTAGACTCTGGTACTTCAATGTAAGATTCAGTGAATAAGTCTTTAAGACTACCCATGAATTTCTCAGCAATTTCGGTACGGAGACCTGATTGAACAGCAACTTCGTTTTCCTTAATCCAATTTTCAACAACATAGTTAAGATAGGAATCTACCTTATCTACTAGTCCGTCTTTGGTTTCAGAAATTTCAGACGCTAATTCTTCTTCATATTTGGCTTCGAGTCTATCAATTTCCTCAGATAGTTTTGAGTTAATTGCAGCCTCAAAGATTGCTCCAACTTTTCCTTTAAACTCCTCTGATAGTGTTGCTTCGCCTTCGACGAGAGCATTAATATCAGCTGAAAAATCAATATCTGCCTTAACATTAGATACATTATTAGTTACAGCTTCAGATTCATCTTCTAAATCCTCATTCATAACTTTAGTATATAAGTTAGCCAGATCTTCTTTTGTCATGGAGTTCATTTTTTGATAAGCGGCATTGATCATTCCTGCTTTAGATAGTCGGCCTTCTTTAAAGGGCATAGCACCTTTATCGTCAATTTTGGCCCCACTAACTTTCTGCATTGGTTCTTTGCTCGTCTTATCTCCCTTACGCTTCTTTGCAGTACCAGTAGCATTACCAGCTTTATCAGCTGCATCTACTTCTTGCGCAGGAGCGTTTTTAGGATCATGAGCTTCTTCCACGTTTGCTTCCTCTGCGTGGAGATCGCCTATGACATCTTCAGTCTTATTTTCTTCTGTCATATTGTGACTCCCTAAGATTTCTTTTTAAGTAACGAGAGGAAATTCTTAAACTCACGAACTTGTGTCTCATAGAGATCAGCACGTGGAGCAGTTTTAATTTCAGTCTCCATTTTTTCAATTGTTTGAGCTTCTATAATGCCGTTATGCCAAACCCACTCTACACCTTCCATTATCCCATTAACAAAAGCACCAGGTGCTGATGGATCTTGAACTATATCAATAGCGTTAAGCATAAAATCGTCTTTTACATACATTGCGTCACCACGACGCTCTAAACTTCCCATACCACGAGTCGAAACGCCCAGTTGAACACCACCTTCGAGTAAACCTTTAACTATATTACCCATTGGAGTATCCAATATTTGAGCTTTCCCCATAACATCATTTCCCTCAAATTTGAGATCCTTGATGATATGCGAAACTTTATCTAAATTTACCGTCGGCCCTTCAGGGTGATTCAATTCACCCACAGCACGACCTTTAGAAACTTGATCATCGGAATATTTACCAACAGCGCTTTCCATAACGCTCATTGGATAAATTCTTCCGTTTCTATTTTTACCCTCAGCTTGAGCAAAAATACCTTCTATATTATAATTTTTTGTCCCATTTTTACCTTCAGTAATATCAACTTGAAGATTTTGATCATTAAATTCTGAAATGAGTTTCATTGATTAACCTCTTGGATATCCTATTTTAGTAAAATGAGTACTAGTTGCACCTGACATTATTAGATCATCAGGATCTTTTAATAATACAAATGTTTGGCCAGCAGCAGTTTGCATTGTTGCACCAGAGGTAACATTAGTAATTAAATCTGTTGCAGTACAACAGACATAAACAGCTCGAGCCGCTCCTATAGTGGATTTATTACCATCTCCATTTGCTACAACTTTAGCTGCTAAAGGTCTTATTTGCATTACTTTATTCCTTTATATTGTTTAATAAATGTCATACCAGCCTTCTCAGCTTCTTTCTGATTACGATAAACATCTAATCTATCTCCATCAATATAAACTACAAACTTTCCCATTTCTTTGTGTATTGACATATTGATACGAGCTATTTTTTTATTAAATACTCGATTACCTTTAGGTTTTCTTCCTGTCAATTCACGCAATTGTGAAAAAGTTTTCATATTTTATTCCCTTGTAATATATTTATACAAATTAAAATTTTAACTTAATTTTTCTAATTTACTATCAATTTCAGATTTCATCTTCCCTGTCGTCGGATCCTTGATCTGATAACTGCTCGTTTTCCACTTCGACTTCCACATCAGCACTGGACTCTTCTTCGGTCTCTTCGTCTTCAGAGCTACTCTCTCCCTCAGAGCTAACTTCTCCACCATCTTCCGAGTCACCTTGATCGGTTTCGAGGTCAAGGTTGAGTTGTTCTTCTTCTCCGTCTCCGATTGTATCGTCTGCTTCAGCAGGTTCGCCATTGTAGAGTTGATTCGCAAGTTTAATTTTCTCCTGATCTAAAACATCACTTAACTTTACTTGCATAATATCGTTAAAAACTTTGTTAGCATTATTATAATCTTGATCTAGTGAATGCTGAATTAAATCATGTAACGGGTTAGTTTCAGGTTGTTCAACTTCTTGATTTTCATTTTCCATAATTATTTTTTTTACTCCATTTAATAATAATGTTTATTTTAATTATTCTTCTTCACGTGGTTGCTCTTCTTCACTCGCTTGATCAGCCATATTATCAATTTCTTCATCATCGAGTTTTAAAATTGTTTTCATTATCCATTCTTTTGAGAAGTATGTACCAACATATTGTGAAGCTTGATCTAATGTTTGTAATCTTTCTCTTAATAATTCAGCTTCTTTTAATTCAGTAAAATGATTATCTTTAGAATAATCAATAGTAAGATCATTTTTCAGATTTCCCCAATCTTCTTCAGTAATAATACCTTTTAGCATTAATTGAGTTTTTAATATGCCTAAGAATAAATGAGCAAATCTGACTCTAATTCTTTCAATAAACTTTTGAAATTTTAATTCATCTCTAGTTATTTCAGAAGAACGACCAAGACTAAATTGAGCTTCTTGTTCTAATCTGTTAATAGGCACATTAAGAGCTTTATATAATTTCTTTTGAAAATAAATTATGTCATCAATTTCACCAAGATTTTGTCCACCAGGTAAAGTAGCAATTTCTGTTCCTCTACCACCTTCTCGACGCGGAATCCAGAAATCTTCAATCATACTCATATGTTTTCTATCATCTCGTATTTCACCGGTTTTAGCATCATAAACAATTTTATTTCTATAACGAGACATTATATCTTTCATATATTGTTCAGCTTTACCTCTTGGTAAATTACCAACATCTATATAAAACATTCTTCTTTCAGGTGCTCTTGATAATCTGTAAATAACTAAAGAGTCCTCCATCATTCTCAATTGATTAAGAGGTTTCAGAGCTTTATGTAAATAACTTAAAACTTTTTTTCTTGTTTCATCTAATAAACCAGACGTAACATAACTAACTGCGTCTGTACTTAATTTAACACCAGATGAATGGTGCCCTGGTTTTTCTTGATAAATGTAAAATTCGTCTACTCTTTCAATTAAATTAGCACCGGTTTGTGGATCTTTTTTCCTTTTAACTTGTTTTATTTTCCTCATTTTAGAGGAATCTATGTGTCGTATTTCTTGAATACCGGCTCTAAGTTTACTTTCATCTACAACTAAATGGTGATATATTCTTCCATCAGTATACCATCTTTTAAATATATCGTGACCATCTTCATTAAAATTAAGCATAGATATAATATTATCAAATTCTTCTTTAATTTGTTTTTTGATTCCATCACTAACTTTTAAATTATCCATATTAATATTAATGGATTGTTTATTTTCTTCATTAGCAGAAACAATTGCTTCACCACAAATATCTTCAAGAGCTGCATCACACTCTGGGTGCATTGCAGTTCCTCGATATTTCATAATTAATTGAGCATTATCCTTGGAATCATCGCCATCTAAATTGATATATTGTCCATAGTGCGAACCAGATGCAGTTACATATCCCGCACCATCATCATCTTTAGCAGGAACAATAGATGGTTTCTTTTTAGAATCTTCGGTTGGAGTTCTTCTTAACTCAAATCCGAATAAACGTATACCTCTATCATTACCAGTAGGATCGGCCATATTATTACCTCTAAATAAGTGGGAGTAAGAAAAATATCTTACTCCCTATACTTTATATATTACGCCGCGTTAACGCCGTCTGTGGTGTCTGAAGTCCAGTACTGATAATTAAAAGATACTGTGAATCTTTCTATATCTTCAGCACCATAACTTAATTCAATAGCACTTATATCTGCTGGCCAAGCGTCTTTAAAATTATACACTTTTTTAACAGTTTCATCTCTATCGAATTGTGTTACTGAAAGGTCTGTAAAATATAGTTCTGGATTTTGAGTACCACCTATATCAGCATGATTAGCTATTGCATTACTCCATTTCTCAAAAGCATTTCTTAATTTGAAATTAACATCATTAATAATTGTTACCGACCAAACATCAAATGTTCGATCACCAGCAATTTTTAATTGTCTACCTCTAAATGCTATTGGTATCGTACCAACTGTGGAAGCTGGTAACTGTGCAGCCTCACATAAGAATGATGAAAGATCTGCATCTATATCAACACCTAAACCACCTCTCGGATTGTTAAGAGTAACCTGAAATAGATTTGATCGAGCACCACCACCTGTAAGTCTGGCTTTAAATTGATCTACACTACCTAGTGCCATTTTATACCTCCTTAAACGCCAGCAGTGCCAACGATTTCTTCAAATTTAACACCAGTTCTAACAGCCACAAAGTTAAGTGTGACAAAGTTGATAGAACGTGCAGGTTTGATGAAAATGTTAGCAATAAATTCGTTACGATCAATAACTTCAGCGGTATTAACTGTTTCATCAGCAATAACTCTGAAATCGGTTATTCCTCTTCGTGCCTTAACATCTCTGAGGACTGGTTCAATTATGTTAACAAATTCTGCTCTAGTAAATTCGTCATTAAACTCAAACATAACATTCTTCGCCGCTTGAGCAATTGCTCTTTCAAGGGTTAAGAATAATCTTCGAGTATTAATTCTGTCAAAAGCAGAAGGTTTGTTAAATAATGTTTTATCTCCATATAAACAAATACCAGAACCACTTATATTAACAACTGGATTAACATTTGCTTTATAAAGTGTATCTCTATTTGTTTTATTTGGATTATAGTTAACACCAGTAATACCTAAATATTGACCACGTCTTGTACCAGCGGGTGACCACCATGGAGCAGCAACCCTATCGGTTTCTGCCATGAGACCGGCCGTTGAAGAAGCAGCAGGTATTTCAATATACTGATCATTAAACTTATCATAAACTTTTAAATAGTTTCCGTCCATAACTGCATACGAACTTTTTGTAAATGTTGCGGCCGTAGTAGTTACATTTGTAGTAGCGGTAGCTTCACTACTTATACCAACTAAATCTGATCTAGCAGGTGATGTTACTGCAACACAATCTTTTCTACCAGTAGCATTTGCTATAAGATCATTTGTTACTGTAGTTTGATCGCTTCTACTACTCATTCCAGGAGCAATTAGAAAATCAACTTCTACAGCTTCTTCATCTTCAAAAAGATCATGACCAGTTGCAACATCAGATGCAGTTAATGCAGCAGAATTAACACCACTATCCATTGAATAGTCGACTGCTTTTATGTTAGCATTTACAGGAATAAAATTTTGTTGAGTTGACGTCATTGCAGTACCAATTAGTGATCCAACACCAGCTGTCATATTAGCTGGAAATCCAACCATGTGGATATATTCTGATCTTTCATTGATAACATCTTTAATATAATTTGTTCCACCGTCATAAGCTTTAGAATTAGACGCTACAGATACAAATGGAAATGCTTCTAAAACAGTTCCCTTACTACCTGATATATCGCCATTTTCATCTACAACAGCAACGTGGACTTCAGACAGAGAACCGCCTGAACCAGAGTCTAATGTTGATGAACCTGGTGCTGCATCAAAAGATGATTTATAAGCCCAATCATTAAAAGCTGAATCTGTTAATGTTGGTGTACATATTGAAACTTTTAATGAATTTCCTAATGTACCAGGATATCTAGCTAGAAAAGTATTTTTAGCGGTGTTTAAAGTACCTTCGGTGGAAGTAAAATCGGTTTTATTTTTAATTATTGGTGTAGCTGCTACTGCACCGCCAGTTTGTAAGCCAGCTCCGCTTACTCCGCCGCTACTAGTTACCCTAGCATTTTTAGCTATTGACGTTACAGCTCTTACTACTTGTAATGAATTTGAATAACGCAGAAAATATGATGCGCTATGAAAATCTACTGAGGATGTGGTATCTGGTGTCGAAAACGTATCTATCAAATTAGCTTCATTTGATATTAACGTTCTTTGTTCAACAGGACCCCATCCAAAGTTCCCTACAATTGCTCCAGTAGAAGTTTGAACATTGGGTACTCCACCCGTTGCATCAACTTCTTTTACAACAACCGCAGGTGATTGTGATGGTGTGAATAGTGCCATGATTGCCTCTCGGTTTCTTTAATTAATAAGGTTCATAATACGGTTGTTTTCAAGGTATATAACATATTTATAATAATTTAAAAATCAGGACCATAATTATCAAATTCAACATGCCATTCGGGTCTTTTATTTTGTTCTTCATGTATAAATTGTGTTCCATCATCTATATGTCCAAATGGTACGATATCATTTTCAATTTCTTTCATTCTTTGTTTAAAAAGAATTTCTTTCATATTAATATCATTCATTTCTCCAAAATATCTACCTGTAACAAAATAACCAAATAGTACTATATTCATCATTAAATCATCATGGTTTCCATCAGATGCCTCATATGATTGACCTTTAGAAATAAATGTTGATGCTTCAAATATTGTATTTTCATCTACTACTATTAGTTTATTATTTTCTAATAAATCTTTTGCTGCAGAACAACCTAATCTTTTAGTTTTTCTTGTTATTTCGATTCCTATTCTGTCTGATTTAACTGCTGATTCTAAATGTATATTTTCATATTCTAAATCTTGATACAAACCGTTACAAACAATAGTACCCTGATCATTTGATTCAATTACTACGTAAGCCATATTGTAGACTTTAGCCCATTTATAAATAATATCAGGGTAGAGGATAGGCGATATAGTATTGTTGCGATACACAGCTACCTGTCTAAACGGGCGAACGCTAATATCGACTAAAGTAAAGGTAGAATAGTCCTGTCCTCTACCTTTAGCAACATCAACGCACATGATATAATCATGCTTATCTTTTGGTTTTTGATAAATTAAAAGATCGCCACCTTCCATTACTTCTATAGGTTGTTTAGCTCTCATTTCCATTAATGTTTGAGCATTAATTAACGTATCACCAGTACCAAAAAAGGTATTACCAAATTCTTGATCAAATTGTAATTGGGAAGTATTTGCTATTGTAGAATCTTTCTATTTTTCATCTCGACCTGGTACGTCCCACCAATCGACTCTAAATGGTTTAAATTCGTTTACACCTTGAACGGCACCTTGCCATATGTTATAGAAAGTATTACCAATACCATTAGCAGTAGAAGTAACTATAATTTTAGTATTTTTACCTGAAGATACAACTGGATATGTTGAAGTATAAAATTCTGAAGCCTTTTCTACAAACGCAAATTCGTCTAAGTAAAGTAAGTTAACAGAAAGACCACGAATAGAACTACCGGAAGTAGCAGCAGCGAGGATACGAGAATTATTTGAAAACTCAAGGGAACCTTTATTAAGAGCTTTACTACCAGGTTGTAAAAAGAACGGAGTATTCTCCAGCATGAGCGTAACACGAGATAACATCTCCCTAGCTGTTGCCCCTTTATTCGCAAGAATCGCCACCGTTTTTTCGGAGTTAAACAAGGCGAACCAAAGTAAGTAGGCGCAGGCTGAGATTGACTTACCAGATTGACGACATGCGAGAACGACATTAAATCTATTATCCTCAAATTGTTTAAACATTTTTTGTTGATAAGGATACAACGTGAAGGGCACAAGACCTTTATCAAGAGAAATTATTTTACAATATTTTTGAGCGAAATAAGTTGGGTTTTCCATACATTTAGCATATTCTTCAACTAAATCGGGAGTCCATTCTTGTACTACGCCATCTTTTTTTACATTAGGATTCCCTAGGTAACTCTGTACTTGGAGCATCTACGACCTTTTCATCTTTTTCTTTTAATAATTTTTGCAAATCTGCAGTAGACCCTAAAAATATATTGTTTTGTTGATGTTCCACTTTTTTAAGTGGTTCTTCCATATCTTTATTCTTTTTATTTAAATCCATCAATTTATCATTAACGTCTGATAGATTTTTTATCATATTTGATAGAACTTCAAATGCGCGTGGGTGTTCGGATTCCCGAGCAACCTGCATCATAGTTTCAAGACTATCTTTACCTTTTTCTAATAACTCATAATAAGTATCACGAGAATATTCATAATCATTTTTTACTTTATCCATTACCTTTTCCTGAAACATAACCAGCAACTATACCAACAATACCAGTTATAGCCATCTGTAATAATTCAATAACACTGGAATCTAATTTTCCACCATGTTCATTTGCCATCATAAATTCATCAATTACAATTAATCCTAATAGTCCCATTAAACCAACCACTAAAATTAAAACTGTTATATCTTTTATATAATTCATTTAAAACCTCTTTGAATTGAATCCCATATAAGCTCCGACAATTCCTGCACCAGAGAGATAGAATAAATTTGAAATGTCTGACAGAGCATTTACTCTTTCAACGGATATAAAAAACATTGAAAGAGTAAATGCTCCCATAGCCACTAATGTATATCTTGCCATTCTTAGTTGAGCAAGTTGTCTTCTTAAAGCGGCTTTATCCGGATCTTTAAAATCTTCAACTTGTTTTTCTTCAGTCATTATGAACCAAACCCTCCATCGCTATCCTGACCCCATATTGTAGTTGTAAATCCAAAATCACTATCTGGCATACCAATAGTATTAAGTGGTTTCGGGTTTATTTCTACTGTTTGTATTCTTGCATCTGAATCTGGTAGTCCAGGTGAAATATTTTTAACTTTCGCAATTGATTTCCTAATAACACCTGAAGTTGGTATAGAACCATAAAAATTTGTTCTCATTTCAAAATCTAATGTATAAATTATTGTACGTCTAGAACCAACATCATTTTCAAAATCATCTTGAAAACTTACACCAGAAATACTAATAGGAATATCTTCTTTAAAGGTAGGATATTCTGTCATAAATGGTTTAATTGTTAAAGTATATTGTGGATTAAATGTTGGTAAAATCTGTTCAACTATTTGTAAAGCATCATCTTGACTTTTAGCATACGCATTTAACTGAAATCCTATAACATAAGGTACAGCAGTATTAAACTTTTGTCTTTTTTGAATAGTAGTTGAAGAGGTTGTAAAATTATTTAATTTTGATAATTGTCTAGTTGTATCATAATTAATACTAGTTATTTCAAAAGATATACGAGGTAGTTTAATGGCTACTTTACTATTCTGTCTTAAATCAGGGTTTTCCCTTATTCTTTCTAAATATTTTGCCTTAGGTGCATAAGATAAAGGAACTTTAACTTGGCTTATAACACCTCCACTAGAATTTTTACGAATAACATAAATGTTATTAAATAGTCTACCAAAGATAGCTACACATTTTTTTGTTTTTTCGTGATAAAAATGAGTACCAAACATATTTAAGCCTTATAAATTTTTTGTAAATGATCTTCAAATGCTTCTACTTTAGTTAATCTATCAGGCCAAAGTATATACTCTTTTTCTGGATTCTTTTTTAAATTATTTAAAAGTGGTATTACCGCATTATATAATTTATCTAATTTACTTTGCGTTGAACCAGCACCATCTTCTGCTTGAGCTACTTTTTTAGTCGCAGTTTGTACGGCTTCTAGTTCATCTTCATCAACTACTGTAAAACCAAAATCAAAAAAATCTTCATCATTTTTAGCCATTAATTATTCTCCGGATCGCCAAATGGATTGTTTTCACTAAAATCTAAGAAATCATTAGACCCAGTAGTAAAATCATCATTTTGTTCATTTTCAGAAATTTTATTATCTTCATTAACTTTGTTTATAGCAAAACCAGTACCACTAGGAATAGTTATAATTCTTGTAGTTATAAAATTATGAAATTTGCCATCTGTAGCACCAACATGAGCTAAACTTAATGTTTTAGTTGTATCATTATAATTAGTAACTTCACCAGATATTGATAGACTTGAAGCACTATCAAGCATTTGTGTAACAGTCATACC
>MDTG01269315.1_pt1 | contig 11345 bp, 10 predicted proteins | sample 811421 | NCBI WGS metagenome assembly MDTG01 (sample SAMN05326645, study PRJNA326480) | marine metagenome | isolation source: seawater | place: Pacific Ocean: South East | collected 2011
GCATTTTTCTTTTAAACTGAATTAATTTGGCATCTTTTGTTTCCATTAATACTTGCTTAAAATCTCTGTTTTGAGAAAATTTTGCTTCTAATGCAATTGCTCTTTCATGTATATGTCTTGGTTCCACGCCTATTTCGTAAAAATCACTATCTATATTTTTCTTGTTTTCTTCTGAAAATTTCTTCGCATCTTCAATTTTCTCAGAAATGTTATTGTTTTCTGTTGTTTTATTTTCTACAGAAAATGCTGCATAAAGGTCTGGACGGCCTTTTTTAAATTGAGAACCTAACACATAATGGGTTACACTATTCCATCGCATTTTATCAGGAGAAGTAAATGGAACCAAAAATGAATCATCTAACATTCTACGCCAATTATTTTTTTTAGTTGCACTCATTGAATTTAAAAACGCATATTTTGATGCATTATTTTTACCTAGTTTTTCATTTGATCCGTTCCCTGCTTTTGCATTTGCTGAATTTGAATAAAACATTATTATATCATCTTCGTTATATAAATCTTTTTGTAAATATGCATCTTCTGTCTCCTCCTTTACACCTGTATCTGCATTTATTCCCATATCTCGTTTCAAATTTCTAAAATCCGGTATTAAATAATATCCTCCAGAATTTGTTTCCAAACATTTATTAATAATCATTGACTTTACATCATAAGGAATCTCTGTAAATGTTAACATTGCTTTCTTTTTGTATTTTAATAATGTATAATGATTACCAGTATAAGATACCATCATGTAATAATCTGGTTTAAATGTTTTTAATTGGTCCTTATCACTATCATTTAAATGACCGCAATTCATTACTGAATCCACATCTCCGTTCTCATAAGATTCTTCTGACAATATAATTACTTTTACATTTAATTTCTTCTCCAATGTTGATATTGCCCAACTATCTGCCCAATAACCTGAATTCAATATAAAGTTTTTCAAATCTTCAATTGTATTCACATTTGCCATAAATTTAAACTCTTCTAATAAATACAATGCATTTTTCTTTTCTATTTTTTTTCTATCATATTCTTGTTTTTGAATTTTTAACTGATTAAATAATTCTGCTGATTGCTCTTTATTTAATTCAACTGCCTCATAATCTTTCTTTAATTTTCTGATTACAGGTTCCATCAAACTCATTTGTTTCTTCGTATCTTGTAATTCGTTGAACAAAAATAAATACATATTTCTATATCCTTCAAATAAATCATCAGTTACTTCCTCTGATAATGCTTTTCTTAATTTATCTACCGTAGTTTCTTTTCCTATTTCTCTATACGCATCTCTTATTGTTGCAAAAAAGCAATCTCCCCCGCCTTCATTATCATGAATGGAATAATTATTATTTTTGGTAAACTTTTCCATCCAATTATTTTTATCGCTACTTTTATATTTTAATTTTTCATTATCAGCATCTTTTTCATTTTCTTTTGATAACATTGGCATTGAACCTATTTCTTTCTCTTTAAACAATGTTTCATCTTTGCTTTCTTCAGATTCTTCTTTCTTTCCTTCACTTATATCTTTATTTGATGTAGTTACTCTCATTAAATCTGTATCATCGTCTAATTCTATATCAGATAATTCTTCGTCTGTTAAATTAAATATTTCTTCTTCTTCTTCTTTTTCTACTTTGGGGACTTCATCAAAATACAATATTTCTCCGTCCTCTAAATTTATTTCATTTCCATCTCCTTTAAAATATGCTTCTTTTGTTATTTCAAATACACCTATTTTTTCATTTGGTTCATCATCCTTTAAAGAATACACATAATGATATATTATTTTGTCTTCTGTTTGCATCTTACCTAATATTATTTCTTTTTCATCTTCCAATATATATACATTTGCTGTTTCATCAAAATCTTCATTTATATTTTTATCACTCATATACTGTTTTTCGCTATCTATATTTGAATAAATCATAATATTTATTATATATTGAGAATAAATATTATATTTATAGATTATTTATATTTAAAATTATTTTTTTAGTTCTTCTACTAAATCCATACATTTGAATCTGATTCTATTTGAAAATCCAGGTTTTTCAGTCCCCTTCATTTTTGAATATTTCGTTATCTGTTCTGTAATACTATATTTTATTACATTTTTATTTATTAATTCCTTACCTACTGTTATAAATACACTCATATTTTCTATAATTTCTTCATTTATCGCCGTTGTACTCTCATCTTCTATATTTTTTTCAAATTGCACAAATATACGATTGTTAACAATATCATATACATCATTAAATGAACATAAATCCCTTTCGACACAATGAATTAAAAAGGATAACAATGACTTTCTTTCTTCATTCTTTTTATTTATTACGCAGTATTTATCATAATCCACATCTGGATCACAATATTCTATTTCATCTACTAACTTGTCGTATTTTTGTAGAAATTTTATAATATATTCATCATATTGCATATGATTTTCTACAATTAAAATGTATAAATCTGCGTATAAATTTACAAAAAACCTGTTATTTATTATTACTAAAAATAATAAATCTATGATTTTTTCTGTCATTTCTTCTTTTGTTAATGCGGGGGATTCTTCATTATCAGCATCATTTACATGATCATAAATATCCTTTATTGACAACAAGATTTTCTCTTTCTGATCTTCAAAATTTTTTTGAGATAATTTATTTAACATACCGCGCAATATGTCAAATTTCTCGTCTATTATACTTTTTTTTACAAATACCGTCTTTTTAAACATTTGCTGTTTTTTCCAAGCAATATCCTCGTTATTTTGACTTTTATCTTTCTTATTATATCTTGATTTTTGATAAGTATCCACCCCCAATAACTCAGTTAAACGCTTCAATACCTTTGTTACATCTTCATTTAATGAATAATCTTTCAATTCATCTTTTATTCTGATAACATCTTCTAATGTATAATTTACCATTCTAATATTAAACCAATTTTGATTTTAAATATTTTTTTAATATTATATATTTATCAAAATATATAAAAACTCTGATTGTTATTATATAACCTATGAATCAAATTAATATCAAAAAATGGGATGATTTACAATTAAAAACTGATTTATTAAGAGGTATCTATTCATATGGGTTTGAATACCCAAGTGATATTCAAAAACGAGCAATTTATCCAATTATTAATGGACGCGATGTTATTGCACAAGCACAATCAGGAACTGGAAAAACAGGCACTTTTTCTATTTCGTCGTTGCAATTAGTTGATGAATCAGTTAATTCTACTCAAGTTCTTGTATTGACAACTACACGAGAACTTGCTATGCAAACTCACAAGGTATTTACTGATATTGGAACTTTTATGGAAGGTGTCACTACAAAACTACTTGTTGGCGGAACAAGCGTGAATGATGATATTAAATATTTATCTACTACAAATCCGCACATTATTATTGGGACACCAGGAAGAGTATTTGATATGATTAAAAGAAAAAAGATTAACTTATATACAGTAAAACTATTCATAATGGACGAAGCCGATGAAATGTTGTCTTCTGGATTTAGAGATCAAATTAAATCTATATTTGAATTTTTTAATGAATCTATACAAAATACTATTTTTAGTGCTACTATGCCTAGAGAAGTAATACAGCTCACGCAAAATTTTATGCGAGAACCATTACATCTTACTATGAAGGTAACTGAATTATCACTTGATGGAATTGAACAATATTTTGTAGCAGCGCAAGATGATATGAACAAATATGAATTACTAAAAGTAATATATAATAAGGTAGTCCAAACAACATCTATTATTTTTGTCAATGGTATCAAGCGGGTCAACTCTTTACATGAGGCTATGGAAAAGGATGGTTTCTTAGTATATAAAATGCATAGTTCGTTAGATAAGGAACAACGAGCAAAGGTTTTATCTGATTTCAAAGGCAGTTCAAATAGTATTCTTATTTCTTCTGATTTAACTGCAAGAGGTATTGATATACAGCAAATTAGTATGGTGATTAATTTTGATATTCCCAGAGATGTTCATACTTATTTACACAGAATTGGAAGAAGTGGTAGATGGGGACGTAAAGGGATGGCAATTAATATGATTTGCGAACGAGATGTATATACGATGAAAAAAATAGAAAACCATTATAAAATAGATATCAAAGAATATCAATAAATAATTACGTTCGAATAATGTATAAAAATTATATTCATTTAATATTATGAATATAATTAACAATATCCAAAGTCAATTTAAAAACTTATTCAATGCACCATCTTCTGAATCGTCGCCATCTACAGAAGAAATCGAAATCAATGTTGAATCTAATTTCAAACTTCCGATTGAATATTTAGATAAAAGGGATATTAAAACCTTATCTCCTATCGTTTCTAATGACCTCGAATTAATGACTTCTATAGAACAAGATAGTAAAACTATGTATGAACATTTATTATCACCCGACGATACATTCTCAAAACAGATGATTGAGAACTGGAACAAATATTTTACAGTAAATACTCATTTTTTACAGGATACTCAACACATAATTAAAAATATGGACACATACAAACACGCTACAGATTTAGAAGATTATAAAAATACTTCTTGTATATTAAAAATATGGAAAAATACAAAGGAAACTAAGTCATTTTTGGAAAAATATAATTACATGGAATGGGATTCTCTCAAATTTTTAAATAACGATTCTTATTTCTTACAAATTTTATTCTGTATTCATATGGCATCTCCTATTATACAATTTTGTATTCCCCTTTTATTACTTATTTTCCCTTTTATTATTTTAAAAGTATCGGGAACACCTATCAGTGTTTCTGTATATGTATCCACGCTTAAAAAACTTGCAAGTAATCATAGTATTGGAAAAATATTATTTAACATTGGAACATTGGAATGGGATAAAATAGTGTATTTGTTATTTACCCTTGGTATGTACTTTTTCCAAATATATCAAAATATTATTGTATGTAAACGATTTTATAAAAATATTATTTCTATTAATGATGATCTTTATAATTTAAAACAATATACATCATATTCTATTAAAAGTATGAATAAATTTTTAGAAATTACAAACGGGTTAGAAAACTATAAAGAATTCAATGAAACTGTTGTATTTCATTCCAAGGTTCTCAATGCTCTTGAAATAGAACTTGACCCTATTAACAATTTCAACTTGTCATTTAATAAACTTACTAATGTTGGATATCTTTTAAAGATGTATCACACCGTACATATTAATAAAGAATATGAGAACTCTATAATATATTCTATGGGATTTGAAGGGTTTACCTCAAATTTATGCAAAATACACGGGTTTATTGAACAAGGTTCTCTTTCTTTTGCTACTTTTGACAAAAAAGGAACATGCACATTCACGGGCATTTATTATCCCGCGATTACGCATATTAATCCTGTAAGAAATAATATATCCATGTCTAAAAATAAGATTATATCTGCGCCCAATAAGGCTGGTAAAACGACTATTATTAAAACTATGTTGATGAATATTATTTTTACACAGCAATTTGGTTGTGGATTCTATAAATCTGCTAATATTAATCCTTATTCTCATATTCACTCCTATTTAAATATTCCCGATACATCTGGAAGAGACAGTCTTTTCCAAGCAGAATCCAGAAGATGTAAAGAGATTATTAACACTATTAACGATTACGAAGATGAAAGACATTTTTGCATATTTGACGAATTATACTCTGGAACTAACCCTGAAGAAGCTGTCCAAGCGGGAAATGCATTTATTAAATATATTGAAAAGTTCACCAACGTAGACTTTATATTAACAACTCATTATAAAAATATTTGCAAAACCTTTCAAAAATCCAAACGCGTGGAGAACTATAAAATGAAAGTGATTGTAAATGAAGATAAAACGTTCAAATATTTTTATAAGTTAGTAAAGGGTATTTCTGATATCAAAGGGGGTATACGAGTATTAAAAGATATGGATTATCCGGAAGAAATCATAAATAATATTGAATAACTGATTATAACTGATTTAAGAACATTATATATGTATATATAATGAACTTTATTGATTTATTTTGTGGCATTGGTGGATTTCATGAAGCATTGTCTCAACTTGGTGGGAATTGTGTTCTTGCCTGCGATGTTGACGAAAAATGCAAAAAAATATATGAAAAAAATTATAAAATAAAACCGAAAGGAGATATTAAGAGTATCGATATACCTTCTATTCCTCCATTTGATATTCTCTGTGCTGGATTTCCGTGCCAACCATTCAGTAAAGCAGGTTATCAAAAAGGTTTTGACGACGACCGTGGCAACTTATTTTTTAATATTTGTGATATTGTTAAACATCATAAACCTAAATATCTATTACTAGAGAATGTGCGCAATTTATCAACACACGATGATGGAAATACTTGGACTGTAATACATAAACATATTATAGATATGGGTTATTCTACATATGGTGCTCCTCTTATTTTAAATGTGTTGCATTTTAACGTTCCTCAAAATCGTGAACGTGTTATTATTATGTGCAAACGCAAAGATTTGGGACCATTACAAGAATTACCATTGGTTCCAAAAAACCCCAAATTATATTTAACTCGCACATTAAAAGATTTTATTTTTGAAAAAGAAAAAGAAGAACAAACAAAATATAAAATTACTGGTAAATTAAAAGATGTAGAGAACATATGGGACAATTTCATTAAATTACTTATTTCTAATCGTGTTTCTATTCCCAAATTTCCCATTTGGACAGACTGGTGGGATAAACCAACAGATCAAGACCCAGAATTTTACAAAAAATACAAAGTATGTATTGATAAAAACCTAGTATTTTATACAGAAAATAAAACTATACTTGATCCTTGGTTAAACGCATCTCGTGAAGTAAAAACTTGGTTAGGTGCTGTGCGTAAATTTGAATGGCAAGCAGGTGACGAAAGAAGTGACGATGGAATGCATACTCTTCTTTGGACCAGTAGAGGATCTGGTATTCGAGCAAAACGACCCGATTATATCCCAACTTTAGTGGCTATGAGTATGATTCCTGTATATGGTCCGGAAAGTCGCAAATTAACACCAAAGGAGTTACTACGTTTACAATCTTTCCCAGATACCTTTGAATATATAGAAAAAGATATTTATAAACAATTAGGAAATGCAGTTAATGTCAAAATGATAAAAAAATGCGCAGAATTCTTAATAAATGACAAACCTTTATTTGTATAGATCGTTTAAAAACATTAAAAATACTATATTTGTATTATAATGAATATAATACAAACATGGAAAGATAAACATATCCCATTTCAATACAGTAAATGTATAGAAAGTTTGAGAACCTATTGTAAAAACTATAACTTTTTGTTCTTTACTGATGAAAATATTGATACATTTATAAACACGATTGTTCCTGAATATAAAGATACTTATTATAAATTACCACATAAAATACAAAGGATCGATTTTTTCCGCTATTTAGCAGTATATTACTACGGTGGTATTTATTTAGACTTGGATATTTTATTAGAAAAACCATTAGATGACCTAATAAAAGAACCTGAAGTATGTAAGTTTCCAATAGAGTATGAGAACATTGAAGATTTTGCAATTAAAAATCAAGGATTTTCAGAATTAATTGGTCAATATGCATTTTATGCTCCTGCCGGTCATCCATTTTTAAAGAAAATAATTGACAATATTGTATCGCAACGATTTACAAAAGAAGAAATAGATAAAGCGTGTTTAACAAATGGAGATAAACCCGAAGAAGTGAATATATATTATACAACAGGTCCTATATTAGTTACACAATCTTATCTTGATATGGAAGATAAAGAGAACATTGAATTAATTAAACCAGATCCTTTTAAAAACGAACGATTTGGAGAATATGCTATACATTTTTGTGCAGGTTCTTGGAGAACTACTTAACAAAAATTATTATTTTTTCACCAGTTTCTCTATGTTTTGTAGAATGAACATTTTTATTGTGCATTTGTAGTATCTCTTTCTGAGTAAAATACTTTTTTGTAATAGAATTCATATCATTAACAAGATCTATAAATGACTTTTTTTCATGGGAACCATACCCAGATAATATATAACACAATTTCCCGCCTTTTTGGAGAACTTTATGACATAATTTAATCGTGTTCTCCCAATATTCAATCAACCAAGTTTCATAATTAGGATACATCATTGTGCTTTGATTGACGCTTTTGTATAATTCTAATTTAAAATATGGTGGACTAAAGAAAACCGTATCAAAAAACCCCGTATATTTGCTTAAAAAACTCTTATTTTTACACAGGTTCTCCGAAGGCTCTGTATAAAAGTCATATAATCTTTTATTTTCATTATACATACCTTTGTAACTTTCCGCAAGTGCTTCTGTCTTTTTAACAACAGAAGGTATTACATCAGTTCCAACGTATGTTTTTACCATGGGAGATTCAAAAAATCCCATTAAATAAGAAGACCATCCAAGAGTAGGTGTGAATATATGTTTTCCTTTCAATACATTTTCATTAAGAGAGTAAATCAAATATGGATTTAGAATAGAAGCTCGGAAGTAGTAAGAAGAGAACACGCTACCTAAACGTCCTTGTTTCATATAAAAAATAGCACTTGGTGTTAACAATTTATAATCTATCTTATTTTTATTAAATAATTGGTCAATAATTGTTAAAAAAGTGGGTGTGTTCTCAAAACCTGATTCTGTTTTTTTCAGAATATGTTGATAATGTAAATTACGAATTAAATTTTTGTATTGAACATTTGTATTATTATCCAATTTGTTTTTTTTCATAGCCTCTGTATTGAGAATATGTCTATTATTTTCATCAACTTTTAAAGAAGTATTATAAAATCGGGTTAAATAGTCCATTCTTTTCTTAATGTTCTCTAAAAGTAAGGAAACACCTTGTAAAAACTCCTTTTTATTGAAATTTTCATTCTTTTTTAGATGTTCATTAATATAATCATTCAAAACTATCTCTTTCCCCTTGGATGTAATTAATCTTGCATCGGCTAAAAATTCCTTTAAATTCTGTTCATCTGCCGGAGAAGTAGTATATCTATTTAAAAAAGCACTCAATGATATTAAATTCATACTGTTATTTAGGTTTTATATTATATAAACATATAAAAATATGCAGTAAAACTACGTAAAACAACTATTATACTATTTAAGTATCCTAACCAAATTATATATTTATTAAATTGCAATTTAAACCCTTTAAGTATATTAATCCATTTATTTTTTAACAAAATATATACCCTTTCTTTAAGTATTATTTTCAATTTATATATTTATATGTTTTTTTTTCTAGAAAAAAGTCGAGCACACTTTCAAAAAATGGACAAAAATAAATGTCCAATTTTCAAAAGTTGAACGAACTCTTTCATGAAAAAAACGCAAAAAATGAGGTTGGAGTGTTATGCTTTAAATGGAAAAAAAATATTTTCCATTTTACTGCAACCTTTGAAAAATATTTTTTATAGAAAACAATTTAGGAACTTTTTTCATTAGGAACTATATACTAATAATCCTAATGAAAAAAGTTCCAAAAAGTTCGAATATATTTTATTGTGAAAAATGTGAGTATACTACAAGCAGACAAAGTCAATATAACCGTCATTTAATGACTGCAAAACATAAAATCCTAATAAATCCTAATGAAAAAGGTTCCGCACCAAAAATGCAGTATGTATGTGATTGTGGGCGTATATATAAACATTTATCGAGTCTATGTGCCCATCGTAAAATATGTACATATGCGGTGAATGAATTAGAGATTCAAAGACGTCAACAAGAAAATTTAGGAAAAACAGAAGAACAATCATCAATAATGGAATTAATAAAACAAAATCAGGATTTTAAATCACTATTAGTAGAACAACAAAAAGAAAATCAGTCGCTGCAAAAACAACTGATAGAAGCAGTGAAAGATGGAAGTAAAACAATAAACAATACAACGAATAATAATCAAAAGTTTAATTTAAATTTCTTTTTAAATACAACCTGCAAAGATGCAATGAATATGTCGGAATTCATTGAAAATATAAATATAGAGTTTCAGGATATTGAAAACATAGGAAAAAATGGTTATGTAGCGGGTATGACAGATATGATTATATCGCGAATAAAAGATTTGGACGTAACTAAGAGACCATTGCATTGTACAGATCTAAAACGAGAAACAATGTATATAAAAGATAATAATGAATGGAGTAAAGATACGCCAGATAATTTACGTTTAAGGAATATGATTACCATAGTAGCAAAACAAAATTATGGAACGGTTCCTTTATGGAGAGAACAGCACCCAGAATGTCAAGATTGGAATAATCCAAAATATGATTTCTGTATAGATATGATGCGAAATATTTTGGGTGATATGGGCGATGAGCAAATAAAACTTGATAATAAAATTATAAAGAATTTGTCACGCCATTTATTGGTTGATAAGAATTAAAAATAACATATAATTATGAAACATGTTATTTTTATATATTATTCACTTTCATCACAAGCATCGCCACAAAGATATTCTCCTGTTCCTTTCATTTGAATAATATTATTTGTCTTTCCACATAAATAGCATTCTGCTTCTTGATTATTCGGCTCTTCTTGAACATATAATATATCACCCATTCCATCATCATTAAAATATCCATCACATAGAATACATTTCTTCCACTGTCCCTCTTGATAAGTATCTTCTGTGTCTTCTTCAAAATCCCAATCAGGAGGGAAACGTTCACAATCCTCATTTTCACATAATTTAATATTTTCATCGTTATCTATTGTTTGTTCATTAATAAAATCTATTTCACTCATAATAATTACTATTAATGAGTAGTATTTAATTTATTTTATTGAATATATTTCCAGTTAATAATCTAAAAGCAAAAATAACATATAATTATGAAACATGTTATTTTTTAGTTTTATATATATTTTATTTATTTACTCAGAGATAGGGACACTCTCAGACGAACTGCGAGGACGCTTTGTCTTACTGTTCTTAGGACGACTAGTAGGTTGTTGCGACATTCGAACCTCACACATCAACTTTCCACCCTTTAGTCCAGTAACATCAACCGCTTGGTACTCGTGAGTTCCACTCTCTGGCTTGATCAAGCCGAGTTCTACATACTCGCCCTGCACAAGATACTTATACTGGGAGTTTCCTACATTAATAGCAGAATAATGGGTGAAAATATCCTTACCAGAATGCTCGCCGTCATTCACAGTGATAAATCCATATCCTGTCTTGTTGTTAAACCATTTTACTTGTCCGGTAGTCTTAGAAGTGTCGCTCATCGTATTTCAC
>MDTG01200306.1_pt1 | contig 11344 bp, 8 predicted proteins | sample 811421 | NCBI WGS metagenome assembly MDTG01 (sample SAMN05326645, study PRJNA326480) | marine metagenome | isolation source: seawater | place: Pacific Ocean: South East | collected 2011
AAGGCGGCACCTGGGAGCTCAAGCCCGGCGTGCTGTATGCCCTGGACAAGCACCAGCAGCATATTCTCTCGAGCGAGAACGGCATGACCGTGATTTGTGCCTTCTCGCCCTCGCTGGTCGGCCCGGAAGACCACGACGAGCAGGGCAGCTATCCGCTGCTCGACGACGACGGCACCGTGATCCAGCGCTGAATACCGCACCGGCCGGCCGGATACGGCCGGCCCGTGTCTGCTGCCGCGCCGGCGGGCGCGTCCGGCTAACCCGCGCGCGAGGGGAACAACAGCGCCGTGGCCAGCGATACCCCGGCCGAGACAACGAACACAAGCTGCATGCTCCAGGCATCGGCCGCCGTGCCCGCCAGCGCCGGGCCGATCACGTTACCGGCAGCGTAGAACATCAGCACCACGGTCAGACTGACCGAGGCCAGATCCGGAAACAGCCGATCGCTCCAGAAGGCAAAGATCGAGCTCTGCATCATGATGCAGGCCCCCTGCAAGGCACCCGATACCCCCAGGCCCAGCCACGATGCCGGGACATAAGCCGCGGCCAGCAACGACAGCATCGACGCCGTGAAAATAGCCCGCATCAGCCAGACCAGGCCGATCCTCGCCTCGAACTCGGCGGTGGCCAGGCCCACCAGCCCGCCGATACCGATCGCGATATACAGCACTGGCGACGACAGGCCCGCCGACAGGCCGGGCAATCCGCCTGAGCTTTCGACGTAACCCGCCACGAACGACAGATACACGCCGCTGGTCACCCCGAACGAAACGGCCACCCCGTAAAGCGGCCAGGCCCGACGATGGACCAGGCGCGTTGCCGAGTGCATCAGGCCCGGACCGGAATCATCCCCCGGCGCGCGCAGCACTAGGCCCAGAACCCAGAGATTGTAAGCCCCGGCGACCAGTGCACAGCCGGCAAACGCGACCCAGGCCACACGCCAGTTGTAGGCCATGCTTGCCAGGGCCAGCGCCAGAACACCGGCCAGAACAATACCGCCGGTCGTACCGGTGCTCACGATCGACAAGGCTCGACCGCGCAGCTCGGCCGGCACGCCCCGCTCGGCAGCCGTATTGAACGGTGACCAACACAATCCGGCACTGGTCGCGGCCAGCGCGACGCCCACGGCCAGCCAGAGCACCTGATCGGCCAGCACGACCGTAACCATGCCGATGACGGCCGCCATCAGCCCCAGAACCACCGGCATCCGTGGCCCAAAGCGCGGGGTGAGCGCACCGGCGATCAACAGACTGGCGAAAAAGCTTGCGAACGCCGAACTGGCGATAAATCCGGCCATCGACGACGACAACGCGAATGCATCCCGAAACTGCGACAGGAACAAACCGAAACCGACCCGGGCCGGACCGAAGGCGATCGCCGTGGCCAACGCGCCGCCCAGCGCGATCGAAACAGAACGTTGCAGAACAGGCTCCAAACGGCCAACAAGGTCCGCTTTTTTACAAGAGATCGGGCTCGCTTGAAAACGATATAAAACTATCGCCGTGATGGCCAAACGCCGCCAGGCGGCCGAGTACGACCTCGAGCGAGCGTGCCTAATTGACGGCCGCTGTCCGACTCCAGCCGACCGCCAATCGACCGATAAGATCGAAAGAAGACACCGACGTCCCATCCCAAGCCTCACCCGATAAGTGATGAAACCCGACTCTATCGACTGAACATGGCCCGCCCGCAACACCTCGATCGAGGCCGCACCACCGCGCAGGAAAACCGGCATCCATCAGTATTGTGCCAGTGAGCGCATAATCTCGACGCGGCTACCGGCTCATCACCGCGCTGATAATTTTTCCGGTGGAACACCCCTTCAAAAACGAAAATATCTTCTTTCGTGGCGTTTTAATACAAAATGATTTACATGGATGAACGCGCAGAGTGCGTTCCCGAAGTTATTGAACCACTGACAGCTCATCTCATTCACTTCGACGGTCGCTCAAACCAAGTTGAGCTCTTTAAACAGGCCTGACTAGACTTCAAGCAAGTCAGACTCGCCGCCTCCAGCATCCATCTTTATGGTGACTGGCCAACAGTCGATGAGCGTTTACACATTCTCGAAAATTCAATTCGATAGCCGCTATCGGTGACTTCTTTGATTTCGAGGGATCCGAGAAAAGCAATCTATTACGGCTCGGGTTGCGCCATAAAATTTAAGAAACCGCAGCTTGGTCATCAATTACGTTATTCAGCCAATTTAAAAAATTTTTGGATAATAACTGCGAAAAAATCAGCCTTCCAATTTATTTCCTAATTATATTCTTTCAAACCATCAATAGAACCCGCGAAAAATACGTTCAAATCCCGCTTCCTTTATTATTCAAGTCATCGAATGATTCAAATACCCTTTCAAAGAGCGGACGAACAACTTTTGCGCCAGTCGGCGACAAATGATGCTCGTCGAAATAAAGCGGCTTCCCGTTAATCTGAAATCGGCACTGGTCGTCAGGGCAAATATAGGGTAATGGATCGATAACCGATACTTGGTCGCTTTTTCGCGCCAGCGCTGAATAAAGCTTGCGTGAACCAGCAGAGTCTCTCAAGTAGCGTGCCGTGCTATAACTCGTTGCGATGTTTTTACCGGTTTCAACCTCTTGTATTCTCGTTTCGGGCGAAAAATAAGGCCCGCTAGGCACGGTATTCATTATGAAAATCTGTTCCAGCTCGTTCCTCTTGAGAGCTTTGACACTTTTTTTGACAGCTTTCGCATTAATGTCGTCGTCCATATAAGCGACCGCGATTACGTACTTGATTCGCTTTTCTTTTATTTCCTGCACAATGTGTTCAAGTACACTCCAGCTGCAATAGTCGGTTGAGCCGTAGCTGTCGAGTGTGCAATTGCGAGTTGTCAGATAGACATCGTATTGATCCGCCATACCTATCGAACCGATCATTTCATCGAGCTGATCAGCATGCGAATCACCGAGCACTAGAACCGAATCCGGCCGTGCTTGGTCTGGATTTGCGATCGAGCACATCTCACTCGGGAACCCGGTAATGCGTTTCCAGTAGCCGCATCGATATGGCGATCGCGTCTGTTCAGCAACGTATAGACGCGAAACCAGCGGCGCGTAACGAAAAGTCGCCCCATGCGTGAAATACATGATTGAGGCCGCCCCCACGAGCATCAAACTCGCGGCGGCCACGCTGGCAAGCATCGGCAGGAGTTCTCCTAGAATCTGTCTCTGCTGAAACGGTTGCTCGATATAAGCATATGAAAAATGCGCAAGAACGAGCGACAACAGCAATGCAAGAGCCCCTAGCTCAGGGCTCAACGTATGACCTAGATAGGTCGCGACAAGCGAAATGATCGGCCAGTGCCACAGATACAACGAATACGACCGCTGGCCTACGTAGCGCAGCGGCGTGCTGCAAAGAAGACGGTTGGGGAGGCTTGGCGAATCACACCCGAGGATCACGAAACACGTGCCGAGGCATGCCAGCAAGGCCTGGGGCCCCGGGAAAAGCGTGGACTCCTCAAAAAGAAAAATGGCGGCGAACGCCATGGCCAGTCCAGCAGTCACCGAGTAACCACCGAAACTACACAGCCGCGCGGCGGCAAGACGCGCAACACCAAACCCTAGCGCGAACTCCCATATCCGCGCCGGCAGAAGAAAGAAATTGGTTTTCGGCGACACAACTGCCAGAACGTCGCCCACTGCATACGACAGGCTAGCTATCAGAAGGATCAGCACAAGTGCCGCCTTCGGCCACCACCGCGCCAGAAGCACCGGGATCGCATAAATAAGATAGAACTGCTCCTCAACCGCAAGGCTCCACGTATGCAGCAAAGGTTTGGATAGCGGAACAGCGAAGTAACTTCCCTGCACCCAGAACGCGAAATTCTGAAGATAGACGACCTGAGCGGCCAGGCTCTCGCTGTAGTTTTTAAGAAGCGGCGGGTCCAGGACGAAATAAGCCCCGATTGTTGAAAATAAGATGACAAAAAGATAGACAGGCATCAGCCGTCTTATTCTTCGAGCATAGAACTCGCTGAGCGACGTGCGCTTAGTGATGAGTTTGTCGTAGTAGATCCTGGTTATTATGAAGCCCGAAATCACGAAAAATATATCGACTCCGATATACCCGCCTGGCACAAGACCCGGAAACGCATGGAAAGCCAGAACAGCTGCTACCGCAATGGCTCGCATGCCGTCTATTTCATCAACGTGGCCCATATAAGAATTTAGCTCGGCCGTGAACACAGAGTTTCGGTTTTTTAGCTAGAAACCGGGCGCCGATGAATATCGTTCGTGCAAGCGCGCTAACGGTTTCTTCGGCGACTGGATATCAAAAGCATCTCGCCGAGCTTCGCGCACACGAGATCGATAAATCCGCCAAGTCGTCTGCATCCAGTCTAGCGAACGTACTTGGTAAAAGCGTTACTTCTGACGCGGGGAGCCCAGCACCGCTGCGCTTTGCCACACGGTGAATGTGTTGACCGCTATCTTTCTCTCGAAATGATTTATTTCGACTATGACGCGTCGCCGGGCGTCTCGCTGACTAGGGCCGGCCCCTGACGAACTACAGCCTCGGCGACGCCGGCCGCATAACTGTTGCGATCAAACAGCAGAGTTGGACCGCCAGCCACGCGCATGCCCTCCATGCCGTAGAGATCCAGCCAGGGTTGCCAAAAGCCAAGCCTCGAAGACATTTCGGATGACCGTACGCACGCCTTCGGCGGGGCTTGCTTATCCGGCACTGGCCCCGGATAAGCAAGTCAAATCGAATACATCTCCCTTCATCCTGGCACGCGACGATCTGCTGACCACGCCACAACAGATTGATGGTCAGACGCAACTCCCGCTGTGGCAGTCGGTCATCGAGGCGCAGCCAGAAACAAGCGACGGACTTTGCGGTCGTTATCAGTGACCTAATGAGCGGCTCGTCTTTGATCGGCGGCAGGTGCATGCGACTAAAGTCGGCGCAAATCGGCCCGGTTCCGACAGGTTCATGACAGCTGGTCTGCCTAGCATGATCCGGGCGATGTCATCAGCAGCCATCGACGCGCGGGGCGCTCAGCGGGCACAGGTTTTCGGCGCTCGTTGTGATCGCCCCGCCCTCACACGCCCCCGGCAACGATCTGTATTCAATGCGTCCAACCGATCACTTCGTCCTTTGCACGCGTTTTGTTCGTGGTGGCGGCTGGGCCGCGACCCTCGCGCTGGCGGTGGCCGGCTGCAGCGGTCCCTGGTTCGGGCCGGGCGGCTTCGACCGTACGGCGATCGAGCGTTCGGCGGCGCCGGCCGACGTCGCGGCCTTCCATGCCGCCGATGCCGATGACAACGGTGTGATCGACCGCGGCGAGGCCCGTGCCCGTCTGGGCGGGCGGGCCGACGTACTGGACATCGACGGCAACGACCGGATCTCGGCCACCGAGTTTCTGCACCATCGCGCGCCATGAAGCGGCTCGTCGCCTGTATTTCAGCCCGGCTCTATCAATGCGGCTTCGCGATCGCCATGATCAGCGGCGCCTCGAGCGCGGCGGATGCGGCCATCGTGTATGAATCAACCGAAAACCGCTTGATCGTCAGTGGCCGCTTGGCGACGGCCAGCATTTGGCGCCACGATGTGCCCAGGGATGATCATGACCCGCGCGACTATGGCTCGCGTATCCGAGCCATCGCCGAGCATGTTTTCGCCAACGGCTGGTCGGGGCTTCTGCTCAGCGAATGGGCCTTTGACGTCTATCAAGACAACGCCACCCGCAACCGCTTCAAGCGCGAACAATACGCCGGCCTGAGCCACCCGCGTTACGGCACCGTGCTGGCCGGCAAGCATTACAGCGTGTGGTACGACCTGGTGGCCAGCTGGACCGATTATTTCTCGATCAACGGCCTGGCTGCTCAGGGGACCTTTGGCGGTCGTCGGCCGGCCGGTGCCTTCGAGGGCGTCGGGCGGGCCGACCGCGCTGTGTCCTATCGCAACCGGTTCGACAACATCACCCTGGGCGTCATGTGGCAAGCGCCGCGCGATGCACGACGCGAAGAAACGAATGCGGCCGGCACACAAACCCGCGGCGTACAACGCAACCGCACGCTGCAGGCCGCCGCGGCATGGCATTTCGCCCCCAGCCTGTCCGTGGCCGGCGCGATCGCCCACAGCGATATCGACGATTATGACGAGACCCCCGGCACACGCGTGGATGCCGATATGACCGCCGGCCTGCTCGGCCTGCGCTGGACGCCCGGGCACTGGTATCTGGCTGCCATCGGCGGCACGTATCACAACCTCATCCGCGCGCCCTCATTCGCCGGCCATACCCGTGATCGCGCACTCGATACCGCACACGGCACCGAAAGCGTGGCTGCTTACCGCCTCGAGAACATCGCCCCGGGAAGCGTACAGTTTTATGCCGGCGTCAACGCGCTGTTCGACGGACACAGTGCGGCCCGCAACGTCACTTATATCCAAGGCATCCGCTGGGTGTTCTTCGATGCCCGCGCCATCGTCGCCTTCGAGCACACAGAAACCGATGACCGGGATATCGATGGGCAAAAAACGGCCGGCGATGGCCAGACCGGCGTGCTGTTGCGCTACAACTTCTAGTGCCGCCAGCCGTCGCGCTTACAACACAATGCATTGCACCCGGCCCCGCGCCGTGATCGCCGGCTCGGATTGATCGGTCATCAAGGCCGCAATCCAGGCCAGCCCCCTGAACCTCGGCCCGCGTTCTTCGCCCCGGGATACAAGCAGCGCGTGGTTCGGCCCGGCCCAAACGACTCCCGCTTGATCACGCGACAAACCCTCTGTGCGGGTCATCGAGTGTACGCAGATGCGTCAGGGCGCGTCGTCATAAGATACGACGTCGCATTGCTCGCGCCGGGTGTGTCAGGCAAGGCGCGGGCCGCCGAGCGTGGCCGGCCACGGTCAAGGTCCGTAACGCGGCATGGCGCGCCCGGCGCGGGCAACCCGAATGGGCCGGTGGCCAAGCCCCGGCAATCCTGCGCCATAGTTGATTTTTAGGGGCTCGTTTAGGTGGCATAACCATGCTGCACGCGCGATGCCTTGTCTTGCCACGGCGTGGCCACCGGTGCGCCGACTTATCTTATGACGACACGCCCTAGCGACAACCCGGTTGAACGCGGGCCGAAACTTGACGGTATCGATCGATCCAACCCCACGGGATAATCGCGCCGCCCGGCCGCGCGTCAGGCCAGCTCGGCCACGGTACGGCGCATGCGCCGACGCATTGCTTCATCCGGCAGCGGCCCGGTGCCGGCCCCCATGTTGTCGATCAGGTGGTTCGGATCGCTCGTGGCCGGTATGACCACGTTCACGGCGGGCTCGGCCAGTACGTATTTCAGGGCGAACTGGGCCCAGCTCTCAATGCCGATCTCCTTGGCATAGCCCGGCAACGCCTGGCCCTTGACCGCCCGGAAGAATCGGCCGTCGTTGAACGCGCGGTTCACGATCACGGCGATGCCACGGTCAGCCGCCAACGGCAACAGGCGTTGCTCGGCCTCGGGCGTCATGATCGAGTAGTTGAACTGGACAAAATCCAGCGCCTTGTCGCGCATCTCTTGCTCCAGGCGCTCGAAGGCCCGGGTCAGATAGTGCGTGATGCCGATATAGCGATACCGGCCCGCAGCCTTGCGGGCCTTGAGCGTGGCCCACTGGGTCTCCAGGTCCACGAAGTTGTGGATCTGCATCAGATCGATGGGGTGTCCCAGCCGCTCGGCCGAGGTAGCCATCTGTTGCTTACCTTCGGCCCGTCCGCGGATATGCACCTTCGTGGCCATGAACAACTCGTCGCGCAGATCCGTATCGCGTGCCAGCTCGCCGATCACGGTTTCGGCGTTGCCGTAGGTGGGCGACGTATCGACCATCTCGCCGCCGTGGGCCACGAATTGCTCGAGCACCTGGCGCAGTGCGTCCCGCTGGCCGCTGGCGTAAGAAAAAGTGCCCGACGAGCCGAGCCCCATCACCGCCAACTGCTCGCCGGTGGATGGAATGGCCCGCGTTCGCATAGCCGAGGTGGCGGCCGAGGGCGCGCCCTGGGCCGCATCGTTCTTAGTCGTCGCCGCCCACAGCGCGCTTGGCAAGAACGTACTCGCCCCGGCTGCGGCCCCTGCCGCCAACAGGCGACGACGAATCCGCGACGTGGGATCGGCACTTCGAAATGGGCTCATCTCGCATCTCCTGTTCTATTGTTGTATCCCGGTCACACCAGGGCGTGCACGGCGCTCACGTGTTTGGCCCAGCCTGAAACCCAGCGCGGCCCAGGCCAGCGCCAGCGGAGCGGCCACCAATGCCAGACCGGCCAATCCCAGACCCAGCATGCCAAGCCCGGTATACACCCAGCCGCTTACAGCATCGCCGAAGCGATACACCACCGTATCGATGAAATTCTTGGCCTTGTATTTGTCCTCTCGCGGTACCACGCCGAACAGCATCTCGCGCGCCGGCTTGGTCAGCGCATAGTTCCCCGCTCGACGAACCACCTGGAAAACGACCAGAACCACCAGCGTGGGCGCCAGCCCCAGAGCGCCAAAACCCGCGGCAACCGCCACAGGAATCATTGCCAGCGCGATCGGCAGCCCCAGCCAGGCCACCAGTCGCGCGGTGGCAAAGAACTGCAGGCCGAGTGTGAGCGTGTTGGTGGCCAGATCCATGCCGGCAAACACCCGCGTACGCGTGGCCGAGTCATCAAAAGCGGCCGCCACGATATGGGCCTGCTCGAAATACAGAAACGTCGACAACGAGGCGTAGGCCATGATGAAGACACAGATCGCCAACAGATAAGGCGAGCGAAACACATGCACCGCCCCGGCCCAGATCGAGCCGGTACGCGCGGCCCCGCCCGGCCGCGCCCGACTGGCCGAGCCCGCCGCCGACGACATCACTGCCAACGCACAGCCCGTGGCGGCGATCAACAGCCCGATCGAAATCAACAACAGATCGACCGTACCCAAGCGCTCGGCCAATGCGGCCGTCAAGGCCGGGCCCACGATGGCCCCTGCACTGCCCCCGGCCGAGATCACGCCGAACAAGCGCAGCGCCTGGTGCTTGTCGAACACATCGTTCATCACGCTCCAGAACAGCGAGATGACGAACAGATTGAACACACTCGTCCAGACGAAAAACGCCCGCGCCGTCCAGGCCGGCGCCACATCCGCCTGCATCAACACAAAGAACAACGCGATCACGCCGATCGAGACGCCGTAACACACCATCACCAACGCCCGCCGCGCAAAGCGCCGTACCGCCCAGCCAAACGCCGGCACGATCGCCAACATCGTCACGAACGTGGCCGTGAACACCCAGGCCAGCTGATCAACGCCGCCCTGAATCCCCATCTCATCCCGTACCGGCCGCAGCACGAAATAACCGGCCAGCAAGAAGAAGAAATAAAAGAACGACCCGACCACCGGCCCGGCCTCGCCCGGCGCCAGTCGCAGCCAGTGATACAGGCGGCTAGACATCACAGGCCACCCGACATGGCAATGGACGACAGATCAGAAAGCGACCGCGCCGGTTCGTCATCGAAATCATTCGTTCGGTCTTTCCACGAACATAGTGCACTCGTGCTGATCGCGGCGAACGACAAGTGGGCCGAGCAAGACGGGGCAGCGCATGACGAAAGCTGGCGTGACTGCTCGGGCGAACAGGCAGCCTGCACGCCGGCGCATCATCGAGCGGCCTGGCGGTGACCGCGGCGTATCTTCAAACCGTGGCCGACCGACGCAACGAGCACGGCATGCCTCGAGACATGTCGAGCACCGACTCGTCAAACTCAGGGCCTGCCCGATTTTCAGGGGCCGGCGACCCCATCCGAATGCTGGCCGCGACCACTTCAGGCAGACATTCGTTGGACACCCTATGCCAAAGAGCCGAACCGATCGATCACGACGCCCGGGCGGTGGTCTCGACAAGGCATCGAGCCGGAAGCTGAACGACCAGAGCCGCGATCGACGCTATGTCGCGGCCTTCGAAGAACGCGCCCTCGCCTGCTTTGTCAAACGAGACGACCTTCTCGTCCAGCGCTCGGCGGCTTCAGGCAGTTCGGGGGCACGAAACGAGGGGATCTTTTTAGTGCCAGAGTTTGTCGCGGCTCGCGCCCGCGTCTTCCAAGCGTTTGAGGTAGTCGTTCCAGTTGGCCTCGTACTGCTCGCCCATCTCGCGCAGGGTCTGCCAGGAGAAGATCCCGGTGTTGTGGCCGTCGTCGAAGTGAAGCTGGATGGCGTAGTTGCCGACGGGTTCGATCTTGTCGACGCCGACGTCTTTTTTACCCGTCACCAACTGCATGGGGCCGCCGTGGCCGCGGACTTCGGCTGACGGGGAGTAGACGCGCAGGTATTCCAGCGGGAGGTTGTAGGCTATGCCGTCTTCGAAGACGACTTCCAGCACCTTGGATTTCTGGTGGAGGGTGATGTCGGTGGGGGCATCGGCCATGACGGACTCCTGGGTCGTGCACATGAAAAAGCCGGAGCGGGTGGACCCGCCCCGGCTGATTCGAGCCCCTGATCCTGGTTCAAGAGCTCGACTTTCCGGCCTGTCAGCACTTCAATATAGCGCGGCTGCGTTACAGGATATAGCGCGACAGGTCTTCGTCGGCGGCCAGATCCTTCAGCTTGCCGTCAACGTAGGCGGCATCGATCGTCAGCGTTTCACCGGATTTGTCGGGGCCTTCGAAGGAGATTTCCTCCATCAGGCGTTCCATGATGGTGTGCAGCCGACGGGCGCCGATGTTCTCGGTGCCTTCGTTGACGTTGAAGGCCATCTCGGCGATGCGATGCACGCCGTCTTCGGTGAAATCGATTGTCACGCCTTCGACGTTCATGAGCTCGGCGTATTGCTCGGTCAGCGAGCAGTGCGGCTCGGTGAGGATCCGCACGAAATCCTCGGCCTTGAGAGCGTTGAGCTCGACGCGGATCGGCAAACGGCCCTGAAGTTCCGGGATCAGGTCCGAAGGCTTGGCTACATGGAAGGCGCCGGAGGCGATGAACAGGATGTGATCGGTCCGGACCATGCCGTACTTGGTCGAGATCGTGGAGCCTTCGACCAGCGGCAGCAGATCGCGCTGCACGCCTTCACGCGAGACATCGCCGCCGGAGCCGCCGCCGGCATCCGAGCGTTTGCAGACCTTGTCGATCTCGTCGAGGAAGACGATGCCGTTGTTCTCGACTTCGTGGATGGCCTGGGTCTTGATCTGTTCTTCGTCGACCAGCTTGGCGGCTTCTTCATCCACGAGCTGACGATAGGCATCACGGATCTTGATCTTGGCCCGCTTGGATTTCTGGTTGTTGCCCATGTTCTGGAACATGGATTGGAGCTGGTTGGTCATCTCCTCCATGCCGGGCGGGGCCATGATTTCCATGCTCTGATTCTGCGA
>MDTG01299553.1_pt1 | contig 11344 bp, 11 predicted proteins | sample 811421 | NCBI WGS metagenome assembly MDTG01 (sample SAMN05326645, study PRJNA326480) | marine metagenome | isolation source: seawater | place: Pacific Ocean: South East | collected 2011
GAACATGTGCACACGTTAGATTATCGGGTGTGTACGTGTGACCAAAACACGATGATGAGGCCGGCTGCCATTATGGCCAGGCACCAAACAAGAGGGCGCCGGTGCTGCGGGGAGCGGGCAACCGGCCGCAGAGCGGCGCGGCGGGTGGAGGGCGGCGTAGGAGCGTACGGCTGCAGAGCCACTTGACACACTGGGCACGCCGGGCTTCGATCCGTCCACTCGCGTACGCAGCCGATGTGCGCAGACGCCGAGCATTGGCACCTGCTCCGACTGCTATCCAATAGGGAGGCGGCGAGCGGAAGCAAAGCACCCTTTTCTAGAGAATCGGTATCCCCGAAGCATATCACGCACTCTTCGGCGTGGTCCATGCGTGTAGAGAACGCCGCCGTCCTAGACTCTAGTTCGATCGTCGGGTTTTCCTCTGTCTCGGCCTGTGCTTACGGCGGCTCTTGGTTTGGCGGCGGCGGCCCTGGGGCGGCTGAGCGAGGGCAAGCAATTTATCGATCAGACCGTCGGGGGCAATGCCTCCGTCCGTTGTCGGAGTCCGTGCGGCGGCCGACTTGCGTGTGCTGCTCAGACCGGCGGGCACGGCAAGTCCCTGTAGCTTGAACCCGGATCGCCTGCCGCCACCCTTGAGCAGCAGCGCGGGTCCGTCACTGTCAGCTTGTGTGGGTGCGAGGGGGAAGCCAGCGGATGTGATGCTCCCATCCTTGCTCTTCATCAGCACGAGATCTTGTGGTCCCAGTTCCATTACACTAGGACCACAATATCTAGAGCGCCTGCTTCTGCACGACGCGTCTAATGGTCGTCTCTTCTTTCACAGGACGGGCCTCCTTGATGAATCGCATTATTCTGGCGGCCTGGTTGGGGTCGGGTATACATCTGGTGAGGCAGGTGTCTACGTATTTAAGCGTAAGGGGCGGGGCTACGCGCGTACGCGCAAATCGTATATACCCATCGGACACCCTGACTCGCGACGCAATGGCCTCCCTCTCTCGCGCCTGGTCGAGTAGAGCCTCGCCGACTTCGGACCGTTCTTCCCTTAGTTTTTGCAATTCCTCGGTGAGCTGGCGGACTCGGTTGTCCACCGACACCCAGGATCGAATGCTGTCCTCCAGGCTCATTTGTAGTGGGCTGGGTTAAAAATAATCCCTTAACGGCGGCGGCGATGGCTCGCGGTCCGGCGACGGCGATGCCGGGTCCGTCTGCGCCGAGCGCTCCTGCTCTTGCGGCCTCTGCGACCGCCTCCCTTGCCAGCGAACGGGCAGCCATTGCCTCCACGGTATATCTTTCCACCGCCCTTTGCCATTAGAGTGCAGGCGGTGCCCCCACGATGTCTGCTCCTGCGCCGTCCTCCGCTATGATCAACAACGGTAGATGTCTTCGCATGCGAGGTACCGGTACCGGTGCATCCATTGCCTCCACGGTACCTACGCTTAGTCTTACGTGTCTTCTTGCCCTTCTTCGCCGCCCAGCGGTCAAGAGCGACCATGCCGAAGGGGAGAAGCGCCATGCCGAGGCCGCCGCCGACAAGGGAGCTGGAGGCGTCGTGCGTGAGGCGTGCCTTGCGCGCGCTGCCCTGGCCGCCCTTCTGAGGTTGGCCCGCAGTCCCTGTCCCTGTGAGCCTGTCCACGCTTTCTTTGTTCGCCTTCGTCGTGCTCCGGGTACTATGACGGTTGCCGAATGTCATGCCGGCAGAGCGGTGGCGGCTTTCTGCGAAATTATTGGGAGCGTCCGAGTTCATTATACAGTACCCTAAGAAAATGTTTCTGTTGCCCGCTTTCTGCTCTTGAATATCAGAATGAGGGTGGCGGCCTGCATGATGAAACTGACGAGAATCAGGAGGAGGCATATCTGAATGTAGGGGTACAGTTCTTCCGTTGCCGCGCCTACGAGCGGCGAGACGGCCTTCTTAATCTCGCGCTGCACGTCTTCGCGCCTCAGTAAACCTACGCACTTCTCCAACAGCGGGTTCATCCTACTTCATGGGGACAGATAAATGCGAAGCGTCTTCTGCGTGCCTCGTCCTTAGAGAAAATCTTAGCCAGAGGAATGGAGACGTACACAGCAGGCGACAATTTCCCCTTCAGTGCAATCGTTCTGGGCTCTCCGCGGCCTATCCAGGGGGGCGCGCACTTTACACAGATGTCCTTGGGGCCGGGCCGGCCTATCTACGTCCAGTTGCCTAGGTGCTCGTTAAAGCAAGGCGTCGTCACAACGAAGCGCGCATGCTATTGCGATCTCATGTACGACAAGGCCCAAGCAGAGGGGCTGATCACATGGCTCCTTGCCCTAGAGGGCGCGGCGCAAGAGCAGATCTACAAACGCCGGGAAACGTGGTTTCATAACGAACTGTCCCGGGACGACATAGAAAGCATGCTCACGCCAATGTCGCGGTTGTACCGCTCCGGAAGGAGCCTTCTTATACGCGCTTCCCTGCGTGCGGACAAGGCCACCGGAAAGGCACGATGCACAGTGTACGACGAGCGGGAAGCGTCGGTCGACATCGGGAGCATGGAACCAGACGCAACCGTGATTCCTTTGGTTTTAATCGATGGCATCAAGTTCTCTTCCAGAAGCTTTGAGATCGATGTGCGTCTAGTCCAGCTTATGGTCCTGGACCCCTGCCCGGAGCCCACGGCCGTATGTTTGATCCGGCACGCGCCGCCAGGAGGCGCGGTGGCTGCCCATGAGGCGCATGACGAAGCGCCGCTTACAGATCCTCAGGCCGCGCGCACTGAACCCGCTGGGGAAGCCGCTCCGGAGCCAGAACCCGAGCCCGAGCCAGAACCGGCGGCAGATCCGGAGCCAGAGCCAGAACCGGAGCTAGAACCGGAACCAGACCCAGAACCAGAGCCAGAACCGGAGGCCGGTCAGGAATCTGAACGCCCGGACTCAGCGGACCAGCAGCACGGGGGAGGGGGCGGGGATGAGCTCGAGGAGGTAGACATCCAGTTGGCGGACGAGGGAGATACTATGGAGCTCCGGAAACCTCATGATGTGTACATGGACATCTACAAGGCGGCGCGCGACAAGGCAAAGCAAATGCGGCGCGCTGCGGTGGAGGCCCTTCTGGCCGCCGAGAAGATCAAGTCTCAGTACATGCTGGACGACATCGATGACTCGGAGGAGGAGGACGAGGAGTTCGCTGCGTCGGCCTAATAGCATCGACCAATCGGCAAAGTTTTTTTATCGCAGTTGTACATAATGAGCGTGCTGAGTAATCTTCAGAAGACTCTGAAAGCGCATCACCTTCTTGCGCTTCTCGGGCTTCTTGTGTTGGTTGTCGCGGTCTCGCAGTTCTCCGAGCGTAAGGGCCTGCACGCGGAGGGCCTGGCGAATTCCGCGAGCACCGGGCACAGCAACGGCAAGGCTGCGGAGCGCGCTGCTGTTCAGGCGGACGCCAGCGCCGGCACTCCCACTGCCGCGGCCCCCTCGGGACAGAACGAGGTGTATGCCTCGGCCCAGGGGGTTGCGAGCCCATCGGTAGGCCTGCCTCCCAGTTGTGTGCAGGCGAACGCGACAAAGCCCGGCGACTTGCTGCCCAAAGATCAGAACAGCCAGTGGGGCCAGCTTAACCCCCAGGGCGGCGGCGGTCTCGAGCACGTGAATCTCCTTAAGGCGGGTTACCATTCGGGCATCGACACGGTTGGAACGGTCATGCGGAATGCCAACCTGCAGGTGCGCTCTGAGCCCCCTAACCCCACCACACGGGTGAGCCCCTGGATGAACACGACGATCGAGCCAGACCTCATGCGCGTGCCCCTCGAGATCGGCTGCGGTCCTCAGTAACTTCCACTATTACTACGTCTTGTAGTTTTTCTTCAAGGTGCAGTATAAGAATGAGTGACTCTAGGGATAGTCGCGACGACAGTGGTCAGAACCCTAAGAAAGCAGACGTGGACGTGCTCCACGACAAGGGTAGCATCCCCATGCACGTTGGCGCGACTATATCCCAGGACACTGGCATCCCTGTGGCTGACTACTGGGGGGCCATCGTTCTTTACGTGATGGCATGGTCGGTTCTGGCATGGATGGTGGTAGCAGGTGCAACTAAGGGCAATGTGATACGGGACTTAACGCCGCTACTTTGGGGTTTCGGTGCCGGTGCACTGCTGCTTGGTCTGGAGTTCATGGTAAGCGTGAAGGCCGCATGGCTTCTGGGCCTTGAGAACCGGGATGTTGATTTCTATAAGGACAAGGCGGGCCACATCGCAGAGGCAGGCAAGGGACCGTTCGAGGCAATCGCCAGGCGCGCGGACATTATCGCCACCACGTGCTTCAATGTTGCAGCCTGCGTAATCACATGGGCTGTGTACATCACGACGTCTGCGATTGGTGGTGGCGCTAGGCAGTTGCAATGGAATATTCTGGCGTTCACGGTGGCGTTGCTCGCCGGGGGCACAGCTATGGCGAGTGGCAACATACCCGCGTTCGAGAGGAGCTTGTTTGCCCGGCAGCGTGCGCTTGTCTTCGCGATCTCGCTCGCAGTTACCTCAGTCATGCATTCGAGACTCAGCTAATTATCTCATCTGGGTACAAATGGCCGATTCGCCGCAGCATGGGTCTGCGAAGCATCGTGCAAAAGGGGTGGGGCCAGGGGCACCCGATCCGCACCATCGCGGCAGAGAGATATCTTTCTCCACCGCCCGGCGCGTCATATCCATAGGGTGGCTGATATACTGGATAAGCACCCTGTTCTGGCTGATGCAGATGCTTAGTATTAACCAGGCGTCGGTCCGTGGGTCGGCGGATGCCGTCGCAGTTGCGTTCAGGCCCTACCTGTGGCTGGTGGGCATTGCCATATCTGTTCGGTTCCTCTTCCAGATCGTGCTCAAGGACAAGGGGATTGACTCCTTCTATCCGGTGTGCACAACCTCCGAGATCAAGGACTCCGCGTCCGGAGCTGGCCGTGCAGGTAAAACGCGCATCAGCCAGGTGTGCGTTGCGCGCGAGTCCGCGTACAACAACTACAAGGGAGAACAGCTAACCACTCGGACGTATCAGTACGTCCAGGGGCTATTCTTGTTGGTGCTGTTCCTCTTCAGTAGCAATGCGGGGAGATTCAGGGGGAAGTTGGCGAGCCGAAACAGCTTGTTTGTCACGACGCTGATTGAACAAGCCCTGCTCGTCGCATTGGTCGTTCTTGCAAGCCCACTGTTTTTGGGCTATCACTACCTGAGCGCCATAGCCTATGTGGTGTTCGACAGTGCTCTAGCCGTGCTAGGTGGACTTGTCGTGCTGCTTCTCATCTTTATCTTCTTTCGGCAGGTGCGGTTCCGAGCCGGTTCTCACATATTTAATGTGTTTGGAGTGTAGATACATGAGGCTGGGTGTGTTTGGATACTTGCTGCTGGTCTTGGCGGTGTCGGTCGGGTTCTGCTTGTATCGTGACTCGGATTGGTTCCAGCTGAAGTGTATCATTTCCGATGTAGATGGGAAGCGATACTGCGTGCGTGAGCGGCGGAAGCTTGCCCTGGCAGCGGATCGACTCGCAGAGGTCAACCTGCGGATGGGCAAGTTGGTTAAGCGGCTTGGCAAAGAATACCCAGACCGCCCCAACTGCAAGAGACTCGTTGCAGGGTACGACCCGAAGGAGATCTATGAAACCCTGCCGACCAGCGAGTTCACTGCCTACAGCGAGAACAAGGGCGAAAAGCTGGCGTTCTGCCTGGACACCGAGAAGAACGGGGGTTCACTCATTGATATGAATACCCTCATGTTTGTAGCCCTCCATGAACTGTCTCATGTGGCTACCGAAAGTGTCGGGCACACCGATGAGTTCTGGGATAACTTCCGTTTCATCCTGGGTGAGGCCCAGAAGCAGGGCCTGTACACACCGGTCGATTACAAGACGAAACCAGCACGCTATTGTGGCATGAGCATCACCGACAATCCCTATTTCGACCACTAGGTGGCTCCCGTTGGATGTATCTGATCGTAGACTCCGGTAGGATGCTGCAAGCCGAGGTGAGCGGGGTCTCCCGTCGCACTTGCCACTCACTCCCCAACTGCGGGAAATAAGTATCACACGCATAGTCAGCTTCTATGTACGTGATCACACAGTCATCTACGTACCCCGAGTCGAGGTATGCCCTGTACACCTTCTCGCCTCCGCATATCCACACTGTATCGTAGTCATTCTCTATGCAGTGCTGGTGAATTGCCTCTAAGGTTGTGAATGAACGTGTTCGGTCGTTGGCCCCGTCTGGGATGCAGTAACTCGGGTCCGTCGATAGGATGATGTTGTCTCGGCCGTCCAGGGGGCTCGAGGGGAGTCCCTCCCAGGTCACCCTCCCCATGACAATTGCGTTGTTCCCACTTCCTCTCGTGGCGGTAGAGAAGTGGTGGAAGTCCTGGGGTATCTTCCACGGCAAGCCCCCCTTGGCCCCGATGCCGCGGCTCCGGCACATCGCTGCAATGATAACGTACCGCATAACCAGTAAATAATCTGTGGGTATCTCATGTTTAAACCCCAATCATATAAAGTGGTGCAGCTGGGTGCTGGTGGGGAGGCGGTACAAACATACGAGTTTGCTGGTGGCGCTCCCGGCTCAGACGATGGCGGGGCTCAGGCAAAGTCTTGGTTGCGGCCGGACGACACGCTGGGGACAGTCAAGCGAAAGATCACGCTCGCCATGGGAGGGCCACCGCCTGTCGTGCCAAGCATGTACCTCTTTGCCGGCGTGATGCGCCGCCTCGATCCGGAGGAGACGTTTAAGGACCTCACCATGAATGGCGCATGGCCTTTGACCCAGGCACGTATGGAGCAGTTCCTAGTCAACGTACCGGACATTGACATCGGTTCCATTCCCGTGAAGGACGAGTACACATACGACGACGTACTTGCCATGAACCTGGAGGACCATGCGCGAGAGGTGCTTGTCCCCCTGGGACTTGACTTTGTGACGACTGAGCGGAGATACCCATTCGCGGTAAATCCGTTCTCTGCGCTGGAGCTGGATCCCGAGCTGGTGCAGCATGCATCCGCCCTCGCCACCACGTCGAATGGCAGGCTACTCAGCGACTCAGGTCCGTTGCTGGAGAACACGATTTTCATGTGTCTTCTGAAGGATGTGCTGCGGCATGGCAGTGGGGCCGGGCTCGCCCAACAGGACCTGATATCTATCTACTACCCCATTCTCGCCCAGGACGGGATTACCAACCAGGAGACGTTCGACCAGGGTGAGGCCAAGTTCATTCAGGTCGCGCGCACCAATGTGGGGCCTGCATTCGAGAGGTCGGTGGCCGGCGTGGACCTCTTCTACGGACTCGGGGCGACGGGAGAGACTCTACCCTACTCGCCAGGCCAGAAGGGGATCAGTAGCCTGAAGGTGTTAATAGCACCAGCGTACACGTTCAGCCTGCCATTGGATCTGGTATTTAGGCTGTCGCATGCCAGCGCGACGGTCCCCTTCATTAAATATGTGCCGTTGCGGGGAGATCCGCTCTACCGACTCTACACGGATGGCGTGTCGGCCGATGGACGGCGTGTTCCAGCCATGCGAAAGGCGGACATCTTCAGGCTGGCGAAGTCACTGGCCCGGCATCGCTCGGTAGTCGCAGTGAGCCGGCCTAAGAAGGGCATCGAGCTCACTTGCGAGTTCCGCCGAGACGGTGCTGTCGAACTCCTTGCCGTCTCGGATAGACCATTGGCCGAATCGGCCATGTCGGCGGTGCTGCAAGAGGGGAGTCGCACCGTCATCCAGCCTGTGCGCGACTACATTGCGCAGCGCGGATACGGGTTGGGCGAGTTCTCCCGACTGGACGACCCTAACGTGTCCATACTGTCGGGCACGTATACAGCGGTCGTACGCGCCCCGAGTAAACCCGTGCTGCACGACATACGGGGATGCACGTCGAGCGTGTTTGTCGGGATGGCCGGGGGCGGCATGCGCTACCGCTTCCGGAGGGTGGCGAACTATGACCAGATGTCGCCCAGCAACGGAGTAGTTGCGGACATGTTGCGCCGCAACGAGGACATGGCGGCTATACAAAGGGCCCTTGAAGAGGGGTTTGGAATGACGGGGGACATCGCCAGGAAGAAGATTGAGGAATTCCTGGCATCGCAAGTCCGGGGCGAACGGGGCATCATCGATTCGCGCAAGATACGGTTGCGTGTGAACCCCGGATTCCTGACCTACTTGGCATGGAGCCCCGACTCTGGCCAGTTGTCCGCCACCCTGGAGGGCTTCGACGGGACTTCCTACCTCGAAACCGTGCCCATGTACATCGACGGTCTGCTCCGGCTCGCCCTCGGAGAGAAGGCCATTCCCGAAGCGGCGCTGCCGCTGTACAAGCAACTGTGCACTGGGAAATGGACTGCGGGCGTTTCTCCTGAGAGGGATGCGGTCGGCGCAGTAGAGGACCTCAGCGGAGCATTCGCCGGCGACGCAGCAAGTGCTGACAGTGATAAAATGGCCGAGTTCCTGGATATCATGGGCGCCGAGGGAGACGGCACCGGGGCGAGTGACGACGCTTCCGACGTATCAGGTGTGAGTGACGACGAGGACTCGGGGGTCAGCGAAGTGGACTCCCTGGGGTCGCAGGTGGGCGGCGCGGACACTCCAGAAGATAGAGATCCAGTGGGCAGATACCTGTCGTCCGGGCGCGGGAATTGGGTTCTTGCGCGTCTGCGAGAGAGGGATCCAGCCCTCTTCAAGGTGGTCAAGGGCAGCAGCGGTTCCTATTCCCGGAGCTGCCCATGGGCTGTCCGCCGGATGCCAGTCATCCTGACTGATGCCGAGAAGGAGAAAATCGATCGGGAGCAGCCGGGCTCATACACCGGGGCCGTGCGGTATGGTAGTCCTGGGGGTCCGAGGCACTGGTTCATCTGTCCCAGGTACTGGAGTTTGCGGAAGAACATGAGCGTATCACCGGGTGGAGTGGATCCAGATAAAATCATTCCGGAAAAGGATGCATCAGGGAAGAACATAGAGTATGTGCCGGAGGGTAAGGACACGGTTGAGTTCTGCTCCAGTCAGTCCCCGAAGGAGGGTCGGTGCACAGACGACTACAAAGAGAAGGTCCCGGGCTTCCTAAAGAGGGGAACCGCAGGTACGGACATGTGTCTGCCCTGCTGTTTCGACCGTGACAAGCAGACGGAGAAACAGAAAGCTTATCAGCGCAGTTGTGCTAAGGACATCCAGGACGACGGAGATGAGGTGGGGGAGGCCGAGGACGGCGAGGGCGGCTGCGAGGAGGAAGAACCTACGAACTACATTGTAGACGCGACGAGGTCGGGCCCTACTCTCCGCCCCGGGAAGTTCGGTGCGCTATCGCCCATCCTCCAGCGTTTTCTAGGTGTGCACATGGAGTCGTGCTACCAGGCCGGTTACGGTTCGGAGCTGAAGCCGGGCGATACCTGCCTGGTCCGCAAGGGCGTCGAGCCTAGCCTCAAGCAATCATTCGTCGCCTGCATCGCGAGTGCGTGGATCGACGAGCGAGATCGCACCAGCAAGCCGCCATGCATCAAGCGTATGCGCGCGATACTGCGAGATGCCTTAGATCTAGACCGCTTCGTAGCTCTCCAGCATGGATCCCTTGCCGCGACGTTCGGGGACCCCGAAGCGGACTGGCCCCAGCGCGCCCTCTACGCGGAGTCACGGCTCTACAAGTCCGTGCGCGGGGCGGACACAGCCGCTTTGGAGGGCGTGAAGCGCGCGACGGTAGCCTATGCACGGTTTAGGGAGTTCCTGGCTGATCAGAGCGTGCGAATGGACCAGACTTACCTATGGGACCTTGTGTGCAGTCCCAACGACAAGTTGTTCCCTAATGGGGTGAACCTGGTTATCCTAGAGGTCCCGGAGCGGGACGCGACGAACAATGTCCATGTGCTCTGTCCGACTGACCACTACACTGAGCCGCTGTACAATCCCAGCCGCTCTACTCTACTGATGGTCCGCCACAAGGCGGGGGCCGAGGCATACTACGAACCCATCTACGTGTACGCGCAGGGTCGCAAGCGGGCCGGCGGGACCATCACCCGCCGACTGCGCCTGAACCGCGACTTGCCAGACGGGCTGAAGCACGCGTTGGAGCGCATCGCCTCATCGATAGAAAGGGGGTGTGGTCCGCTAGCCAGCGTTGCTATCAAGGCCAAGACGGGCCCCTCCTTGGCGAAGTTGGTGCGTCTGCTTGAGGCTCGACGCTATCGGGTGACGGATCAGATCTTGAACTATAGCTCCCAGGTCGTCGCTGTAGGCGCGAAGTCCGGTGACGGGGAGATCGGGACTGTCCCATGCGAGCCTTCTCCACCGATCGTCGACTTGCCGGCGAAGTACACCTGGATCGACGAGCTCAGCCCCGGCCTGCAGCGATCATACGAGGAGACACTGGCGTTTCTCCGCAAGGTTGCTCTGGAGACGAATGGCGCGGTCCCCGCTTTGCCTATGGTGCGCGTGGAGGAATCAGGTATCGTCGTGGGCGTCCTGACGCAGACCGACCAGTTCGTTGCGGTGAGGCCGGGTCCCGCAGCGGAGGACGATGGGCTGGAGGTCATGGAGTCGTCGCCGCCCACAGAGGCCGACAAAATCGCATTCAGCGATGAGGGACCGGACACCGAACGCTTGACTTTCGCACGCAATCTGGGCCTCGAAGGTGCCTTTTTTCGGGCTTACAGGGATACCGCGCGCATCCTGCTAGGTCGCCCTGATAATGTGGGCATCCGGAAGCAGCTGCAGGCAATCGTTGCACAGCGAAACACGGGGTACGAGGAGCGGCTTGACCGTGCGCTGAGCCTCATCAACAGGCTTACGAAGGACCACGTCATGTTCGTTGAGTATAGCCCAGCTGCCATGGAGGCGCTTGGCGACATACCGGGCTGCCTTGGCGAGAACGCCTGCGAGCGTCAGGCCGCGTGCCGGGAGACAGCGGCCAACAAGTGCGCTCTCGCGGTGCCGCAAGGCAATCTGGTGAACTCACTCGACAATCAGGAGACGTATCCCGTGCGTCTGGCGGACGAACTCGTGAGGTACACGCGCATCCAGAACTTCATGTTCAAACCAGACCAGTTCCTTGCGTTCGGGGAGGTGCCATACAATCTGGGCGCCGACGAGATCATTCTGCCCGCCCCCCTCATAACCCAGGACTACTTCGACACGCTGGTTGCTGTCGAGCGCAACCGGTACGCCACGCTGCCATCTTTCTATACCGCGCAGCCCCAGCTTTCCCGGGAGTACTCCTCCAAGCTAGATGTGCCGTCGCCTGCCACCGCTGCTGAGAGAGCTCCTCCCGTGGCGCAAGGGGCACCGGGGTGTGAGGACGTGCTGCCGGCTGGGCGCGGAGAGCTGCAGGGCAAGTGGAAAAAACTGTTCCCCGTGGGGTCCATGGACCTGATATACCC
>MDTG01349391.1_pt1 | contig 11344 bp, 11 predicted proteins | sample 811421 | NCBI WGS metagenome assembly MDTG01 (sample SAMN05326645, study PRJNA326480) | marine metagenome | isolation source: seawater | place: Pacific Ocean: South East | collected 2011
GCAAGGTCGAGATCGACGACTTCAACGGCGGCTACCGGATGGTCGCCGAGCAGGTGCTGAGCCTGGACCAGGCCCGCCAGCGCTTCGCCCGCCACCTGCACGTCAGGCTCCATCCGTCGTTCGGGCCCGGCGACATCGACGAGCAGCTGGCCGCGACGCTCCGACCCTACCGCAACGGCGAGACCCCGGTGATCGTCGACTACGTCAACGGCCGCGCCGCGGCCACGCTGCGGCTGGGCGCCGGCTGGCGGGTCAAGCCGTGCGCGGAATTGCTGGCCGCCATGGCCGGGGTCGAGGCCGTCGACCGCGCGGAGCTGGTTTACAGCTAGCGGCGCCGGCGCAGTGCGCTTATCGGCGGTCCGCTTCCCTGCACGGCAGCACGAGGCTGAAAACGCTGCCGCCGGGAATCGCCCGGGCCAGCATCCGGCCGCCGTGGCGCTGGGCGATCAACCTGGCAATGAAAAGTCCCAGCCCGAGGTGCGGCTGCTCGGCCCCCGATTTGCGCCAGGACACCATGGGCTCGAACAGTTCGGCGGCCGAGGCCGGGTCGATCGACGGCCCGGCGTTTTCCACCTCCAGCCGCGCCGCGTCGCCGGCCTGCCGCACCCGAACGCTTATCGCACTGTCGGCGGTCGCGAAATCCAGCGCGTTGTCGACCAGCTTGTCCAGAAGTTGCGCGACAAGATCGGGCGAGCCGTGGACGCGCACCGGCCGGGCCGGACCTTCGAACTTCAGTTCATGGCCGACACAGGCGTCCCGGCGCGCGGCGCAGTAATCGGCAGCAAGTTCGGCCAGGTCGAACGTCTCGAACGGCTCGTCGATCAGCGCCTCCTCGAGCCGGGCGGCCTGGGTCATGGCGCCGAAGATCCGGTTCAGGCGCCGGTTGCCCTGCCCGGCCCGCTCCAGGTACAGCCTGGCCTGGTCGTGGTCGAACGTCTCGCCACTGCCGACCTGGTCGGCCAGGTTGTCCAGCGACGACCCGATCATGGTCAGCGGCGTGCGCAACTCGTGCGACAGGCGGTCGGCCAGCGTGCCCAGGTACTGCTGGTGAACTCTCAATCGATCCAGCAGCGAGGCCATGCTGGCCGACAGCGCCGCGATTTCGTCGCCGCCTCCGAGCGTCTCGGACGCGGCGACGACCTTGCCGTCGTCGGCCACCGCCGCCTCGGTGCTGCGCTGCAGCCGCCGAATGCGCGAAGACAGCCGCCAGGCAAACGCCAGCAGCACCGCCGCCGCGGCCACGAAGATCAGCAGGCTGACGCCGGCCAGGCGCAGCACCGCGTCGCTTGCCAGCACCAGCATCGCGTCGGCATCGCGTTCCAGCACCAGCATCGGGGGCTGTTCGCCGCCGTCCGTCGCGTCGATCCGGCTATCCAGCGGCATCGCCACCCGCACCCGTGCGCCGGGACGCTCCGCGCCGCGTTCGATCATCCACAGCGGCGACACTTCGCCGGCGCGCGCGGCCTGCAGGTCGGGCCCCGCCAGCCTGGCCGTGAACGGCGCCGGCGGCGGCAGCCTGGAAAGCGCGTCGCCGGCCAACCGCTCGAACAGCAGCGTCTGCCAGATCGAGGGCGAGCGATCACCTCGCGACGCGCCCGACAGCGCACGATCGGCGCGAGCCAGCACGTAACCCCCGGGGGTGACCAGCCAGGCCCGCATGCCGCCCGGAAGCAGTGACTGCAGCTCTTCGGAAAGAGCAGGATCGGCGGCCACCAGCGGCACCCGCCCGGCGATCGAGTATTCGCGTGGATCGAAACCGTCGCCGTCGACGTCGAACACCGAAATACCGATTCGGTCGGGCCGGTCGCGCAGCGGAATCCGCAGTTCAAGGTTCCAGCCCCGGGCCAGCGCCTGCCAGACGCCGTGGACCAGCGGCCAGCCGCCGGGTTCGGCCGCGCGCGTGAAACGGCCGGGTGCGGTCGGAACGATGCGCAGACGCGACTCGCCGCGCGGGCCGCCGAACCTCAGCTCGACGTGGTCGCCGGGCGTTCCGTCCGCGCCGGCGAACCGGGTATCTGCGTCGGTGACCTGCAGCAGCAGGTGCAGACCGGCGGGCGACTGGGCCAGCGCCAGCGATACCGGCGCGCGTTCGTCCGACCCGTTTCCATTCGAAGGTGCAGCGGGACCGGAATAGCGCTGCCCGGGCGCTGCCATTGAAGAATGCTGCCGGCGCCCGTCGGGCCCGAGTCTCTCGGTGACGTCCAGCCAGGCCGCCCAGTCGTCGCCGTAGCCGTCGAGCAATAGCGGCTGGCGCGCGGTGTGGACGTACAGAGGGGGAACTTGCGAAGCGTGCCGGGGCGGCCGCGGCACGACGGTGGCCAGCGCCCGCGCGCTGTCGATCAGCGCCTGTTCCTGTCCTTGCCGAAGCAGCTTCTCGACCTGCGCGACGAACTGCAGGCCAAGCAGCGGCAGAACGATCACCAGCGATGTGACCAGCATCAACTGGCCCCTGAGCTTCATTCCGGGCCGGCCCAGCGATAACCGGCACCGTGCACCGTGAGCAGGCCGCCGAAGTCCGGATCGTGCTGCTGGAACTTGCGGCGGATACGCTTGATGTGCGAAGTGATGGTCGATTCGTCTACCACGAGGCTGGCGGCTTCCATCAGCTGCTCGCGGCTCCTGACGTGCCCGGGGTAGCGCGCCAGCGCGTAAACAATCCAGAACTCGGTGACGGTCAGGTCCACCGGCCGGCCGCGCCATTTGACTGTCAGGCAGTCGGTGTCGATGGCGAGCGCGCCGCGGACCAGCTCATGTTCCTGCGTGCCGGGCCGGGCAAGCGCCTCCAGCCGTCTCAGCAGCGCGCTGACCCGCGCCATCAGGTGCGGAATGGAAATGTCCTTGGTCAGGTAGTCGTCGGCGCCCAGTCGCAATCCGGATACCGCATCGAGCTCGCTGTCGCGCGCGGTCAGGAAGATGATCGGCAGCTGCTGCGATCTCGCCCGTAGTGCCCGGCAGAGCTCGAAGCCGCCCTCGTGCTCGTCGCCCAGCCCGATGTCGATGATCACCAGGTCCGGCAGGTCGTCGGCGAACGCGCGCTCGGCCGACGGCCGGTCCGGGTAGCCGCGGGCCTCGAATCCGTGACGGCGCAACGCGTCCAGGTAGTTCTCCCGGATCGGCGCCTCGTCCTCGACAACGGCAATGCGACGGCTCATGCGCATAGCTTAGCGCGCGTTTGCCGGGCACAGGCGGCGGCGCCGGGCCTTGCCATGTTTTCGCCACATTCGGTCATCGAATCGCCAGATTCGCGGCCGGGCCGGGCCACTTGCGGCTGTTGAAATCGTCTGCAACTTCCATCAAGAGAACGCCCCGATGAAATTTTCCCGTAAGTGTCTCCTAGCTCTGTTCGCGCTCGCAGCGGCCTCGAGCCTCCAGGCGCAGACCCTCGCCGGGCTGCAGCTGGTCGGCGACGCCGGCGCGGTGGCCGCGGTCACGCAGTCCACCGAAGTCGACATCCGCGTCACCGGCCTGCTGGCCCGAACCACGGTCACCCAGCGCTTCACCAACCATACCCAGGGCTGGGCCGAAGGCCGCTACGTGTTTCCGCTACCCGACGGGGCGAGCGTCGACGAGCTTCGAATCACGATAGGTGAACGCATCATCGAGGGCGAAGTGCGCGAAAAGGCCGACGCCCGACGGGTATTCGAAACCGCGCGCGCGCAGGGGCAGACCGCCGGGCTGGTCGAGCAGCACCGCGACAACCTTTTCTCGACCTCGCTGACCAACATCGCGCCGGGCGAGGACATCGTGGTCACGATTGGATTCGGCCAGACCGTCGATTACCGCCACGGCCGGTTCACGCTGCGCTTCCCGACCACCACGCTGCCGAGATTCGAAAACGGCCACGTCACCGAGTCGCGCACGCTGGCCAATGCACCGCCGGCGCCGGTCTACGCCACCGGCGCGCCGCCACGGCTGGCCATGACGGTGGATCTGGCGGCCGGCTTCGACCTGGCCGGCGTGCAGAGCCTGCACCACGCGGTCGACATCCGGGGCCGGGGCAGCGACTGCACCATCGAGCTGGCCGAGCCCGAACACGCGGCCGGCCGGGACTTCGAACTGGTCTGGTCGGCCCGCGACGAGGACCGCCTGCAGGGCGCGCTGTTCGTCGAACAGATGCGGGGCCAGGCGCACGCGCTGCTGATGCTGCTGCCGCCGCGCGAGTTCAAGCCGGTCGCGCTCCGGCGCGAGCTGATCCTGGTGATCGACCGCTCGGGCTCGATGCAGGGCGAGGCGTTCGAACAGGCGCGCGAAGCGATCCGGCTGGCGCTGGACCGGATCGATCACGACGACCGATTCAACGTGATCGCCTTCAGCAACTCGGCCCTGCCGCTGTTCGACGGCCCGGTGGCCGCCAGCCAGGCCAACCTCGACCGGGCCTACCGGTTCATCGAGCAGCTCGGCGCCGACGGCGGCACCGAGATCGACGCGGCGATGGGACTGGCGATGGCCGGGCTTCCCGACCCTGGATACCTGCGCCAGATCGTGTTCGCCACCGACGGCGCGGTCGCCAACGAGGCGCAGGTGCTGGCGCGCATCGACCGCGAAATCGACGACTCGCGCCTGTTCGCCATCGGCATCGGCCACGGCGTCAACGACGCCTTCCTGAACCGGGCCGCCCGACGCGGCCACGGCACCACCACACTGATCAAGGACCCGCGCGACATCGCCGGGCGCATGAGCGAACTGCTGATGCAGCTCGAAAGTCCGGTGCTCGAAGATCTCCAGATCGATTGGCCCCAGACGGGTAACACGCCGGCCGAGACCTGGCCGGAGCGCATTCCCGACCTTTATGCCGGCCAGCCGCTGATGGTGCTCGCGCGCCTGGACGGACCGGCCAGCGAAATCGATCGCGGCACGGTCCGCGCCACCGGCCTGCGCGACCTGAGGTTCGTCGAGATGGAGTGGCCGATGCGCGATTACTTCTCGGCCCCGGGCGTGGCCCGGGCCTGGGCGCAGGCGCGCATCGAAGGCCTTGCCGATCGCCCGGAAGGCAGCATGGACGCGCAGCTGAGGCACGACGAGCGGCTGCTGACCGCACTGGAATACCGCATCGTCAGCCCACTGACCAGCCTGGTCGCGGTGGACCGCACGCCGCGCCGCACCGAGGCGGCCGAGCTTCGGCGCGTCGCCGTCGCCGGCGCGGCCCCGGCCGATCGCGACGCGGCCGCCCTGCACGCCATGCCGGCCACCGATGCCGGATCGCTGGAAGCCGGGCTGCGAGGGCTGTCCATACTGACCATCGTGCTGCTGATGATCTTCAACCGCCGCTTCAACCGACTGGAGCGCAGCCGGCGCGAAGCGCACGCCGACGAAGCCGATGACACCCAGGGTTTTTCGAACACCGGAGAGCACGCATGATCAAGGCATCGGACAACAATCTCCTCTCCCGCCTGCTGATCGCGTCACTCCTGCTGGCGGCGTTCAGCCAGCTGGCCCAGTTCGGCTGGATCCACGGCAAGGGCCTTGTCGGCCAGTGGCTGATGGCGTCGGCCTGGGCCGAGTCAGATGAAGACGGTGCCGCCTCGCCGTGGCCCGGCGCCCGCACCCGTCCCGCCGCGCGGCTGTTCGTGCCCGAGCTCGAGCTCGACCGGCTGGTGGTCGAAGGCGTGCAGACGCCGAACCTGGCCTGGGGTCCCGGCATCGAGACCGGCCCGAACGGGCATGTCCTGATCGCCGCGCACCGAGACACCCATTTCAGGTTCCTGGGCGATCTGGAGCGCGGGCACCGAATCGAACTGGAGCAGCCGGCCGGCGTCATCCGCAACTGGCGGGTGCAGGAAAGCCGAATAGTGGATTCGCGCACCACCCGGCTCGACATGAACGCCCGCGGACCGCTGCTGACGCTGGTGACCTGCTGGCCGCTGGACGCAATCGATGCAGGCGGCCCGCTCAGGTTGGTCGTCAGCGCGGTACCGAGCGAAGGAGAAAATTCATGAGCACGCTGTCGCTTGACGACCTGGGGCCCAAGATGCGCCGCGAGCTCGGTCTGGATACGCCATGCGTTTGTATGCGCGTGGAACGCGGTTTCGTTGCGAGCATCCCGGTGATGGAAGTGAGCAAGCGGACCGCTTGCGGTTCGGCCGGAAGCGATCTGCCCGGCGCGATCTGGCTGAGAACCGGCTTGCACCGGCTGCGGATACCGGCAAGCAACGGCTGCCGCGCGCGGGCGTTGATGCATCGCGCGGCCCTTACCGAAACTTGAACCCGCACGACACGGAACGATCCCGGCCGGCAATCCTGCGATGCCGGCCGGGAAGAAGCATTCAGATCACTCGATCTCGCCGGTTTCGATGCGCTTGTCGTAGATCTGTTCGAGCTTGTAGATGTCCTGCATCAACTCGAAAAAGCCGTGCCAGTGGGCGTAGTCCGGCGCGCCGTGGGTTGCCCCCATGCGAGCGCGACGGCCCTCGTGATGCCACAGGTGATAGTAGGTAATCTCGAACTCGTCGGTCCACTGGTTGTCTTTCAGCAATCCCTTCTCGCGAAGTTCCTCGCGCATCTTCGTGGCCGGCTCGTAGTAGGCCTCGTTATAGAGATTGATCGCCTTGTCGGCCTGGGCGAAGAAGCCGTCGGTGTGCCTGATGCTGTGGCAGGCTTCGCAGACCATCAGCATCTTCTCGCGACCCGCCTCGCCGTCACCGAGCGTGGGGCTCATGATGTTGTCGGAATCGCGCACGTTCGATCGCTTGGCCCACTGCACCCAGTGAAGCCGCTCGGTCACGTTGTGCGTGGCCTCGACGTCGCCGACCTCGCTCATGTGGCAGGTCGCGCAGGTGGGCGCACGATAGTCCTCGCCCGGCTTCCATTCGCCGGTCGGGCCTTCGAAGTCCCAGGTATGGCCCTCGGTCAGGTAGATGTGACCGTGCTTGCTGTTCTTGTAGATCTCGATGTTGGGATGGTCTGGCCCAAGGTGGCACGAAGCGCAGGCGAAGGGTTTACGCGCCTCGGCATTGGAAAACTTGTGTCGGGTATGGCACACGCCGCAGCTGCCGGTGCTGCCGTCGGGATAGATATTGCCGATACCCGAATTGGGCCAGGTCTCCGGCGTGGGAAGCCCGTCGTCGTCGACCTTGATCTCGGTGCCGTGGCACTGGATGCAGCCGGTTTCGTTGGGCGCGTCACCGAACTCCGGATGCTCGCGACCTTCGTGAATGGAAGTCAGCGCGTGCAGGCTGTCCTTGGGAACCTGTTGCCTGTAGGCGCGAAAGTGCCCGCTCTCGTTGAACTGGGCGACCTGGTCCTCGTGACACTGCCCGCAGACGGTCGGCGGTACCAGCACCGAAACGTAAGTGCCCTTGTGCCGCGCGCCCATCGGCGCATCCTCGGCAACCTCGTGACAATCGAGACAGGTCACGCCCTCTTCGGCATGGTGACTGCTTCGCCAGTCGGCCACCATGGCCGGCTGGTTTCGATCATGGCAATCGATGCAGCGCTGCTCGAGTTCGGAAACCTCCTGCGCCGCGGTACCGGAAAACAACCCGGCAAGCAGCAGCGAAAACACGGATGCGATGCGGTTCGGCTTCATTGACTTCTCCCACGCCAGGGTTCTCTCCCAGCATAGGCCAGGCACCCGAGATTGTCAAAAAAGCACTTTTAAAACAGCCGCTTGAGTGCGAATCAAAATTGATGGCTGAAATGAACGCATTTGCATTCAGAGATCTCTCGAATCGCCGCAACAGGCAAACGACTCAGTCGTCGTTTGCCGCCAGAACCGTTGCATAATCGACCAGTTCCTGCTGCTCCTCGGCCGAACGAGGGCGATCGTTGCGCCAGGCCATCCGCGCCTGCTCGAGCTCGAGACGCTTCATGTGGGCGAAAATTCATGAAATGCTTCGTTGCCCTTCAGAAGCGGCGCCGTACCGCACCCGGCCAGCAGACCGCCCAGAAAAACCAGCGCGAAACCGGCTCTCAGCTTCTTGATCATGACCGTCTCCGGCCTGGTTGCCCGAATTCAAGATACCAGAAGCAGAACCGCCGATCCAGTATCTGGAACGCCCGGCACTTGATCAGCGCCGACGCCGCACCCATGGTGCTAGGATGATTGACAGGCCTTCCGATCAGGAATGCGGCAATGAAATCCGATCAAGACACATTGAACCAGCCGGACCAGCAGACCGCGCCCGTCCCGCTGGACCTGGAAGTGATGAAGGCCGTCCTCGGTCAACTCTACAACGCGGTGATCGTGACCGAGGCCCAGCTCGATCCGCCCGGGCCGCGCATCGTCTACGCCAACCAGGCATTCGCGCGCCAGACCGGCTATCGCGTCAGCGAACTGATCGGCCAGACACCGCGCATTCTCCAGGGCCCCGACACCGATCCCGTGCTGCTGCAGGACTTGCGCCGTCGGCTGGACCGGGGCCTGACCTTCGAAGGGCGTACCGTCAACTACCGCAAGGACGGGCAGCCCTACCACGTCGAATGGAATATCTCGCCGGTCCGGAACCAGTCGGGGGAAATCCGGCATTTCATCTCGGTGCAGCACGATGTCACCGAGATGGTTCGAGCGCAATCCGATCTGGTCAGGAAAGCCAATATGGACGAGTTGACCGGCCTGGCGAGCCGCGGACGCGGTGAGGAATTGCTGGAGAATCAATCGAAGCTGGCGTGGCGCCACGACCAGCCCTGGAGCGTGATCATGGTCGATATCGATCACTTCAAGACCTTCAACGACCAATACGGTCATGCCGTGGGCGACGAGGTCCTGAGAGCCGTCGGCGAGACAATGCGCAAGATCCTGCGAGAGACCGACAAGCCAATCCGCTGGGGCGGCGAGGAATTTCTTCTGTTGCTGCCGTATAACGACCATGAAGGCGCGCTGCAGGCCGCCGAGCGTATACATGCCGCGTTGGGAAACTATCGTCACCCGGAGGCCGGGGGCATCACAGTAAGCATGGGCCTGGCCACGTATCGCGACGGAGACACGACCGAGACGCTGGTCGAGCGCGCCGACAAGGCGCTTTACCGCGCCAAGCGCGAGGGCCGAAACAGAACGGAAAGCGACGCGGACTAGCGGGTCACGCCGTTGTCAAAGGTCTCCCCCACTTCCGTAGCTGGCCATCAAAATGTCCTGCACGCGCCTCTCCCTGGCGAGCGCGGCCAAGGCCGTGATCGTCTCGCGCGTCTGTACGCTGGAATCCGACCCGATCGCGCAGATCAAATCGCCGCAACCCAGATCAAACGAGTAATCCGCTCCTGCCGCGAGGTTTCCCGGAACCTACACCAGGCGACTGCTTGATCCGACTGTTTGCCTCAGGGCGGTCAACGACGTCGCGGGTCAAAAAGCAACTTGCCCCAGAAGATCAATTCGAAAACTGCGCCGATGGCGATCAGAAACCAGAAGCCGACCGTGAATCCAACGCCGTAACTGACAGCGGCCGCGGCGAATAACAGAAAAAGTATCAAATATCGATTTGTACTGATAGCCACGACCTTTCTCCTCGCTGTGTACGGGCGACAGACCTGAACACTGTCTTGTTCGCTATGTTGGCATCTCCGATAAAAGAATATCATCAGCAGTGGATAATGTTGAACTCCTGACTGATACCTATACCGAGACGGCGCTGCCAGCAAGCCGTACCAAGCCATTTCGCTTACCACTTGGCAATGCCCTTGGCTATAGGCCGTGCAAATCTGATCAGGAGCCATCCCCACGCGACAATAGTCAAAAAACTCAGGACCGCCCAATACCCCATCCGGCCGAAAGCGCCCTTGATTTCCATAGTCATGCCGCGCGGCAACTCCTGCGGAAAACCGGAGGCGGCCGATAAGGCTGCCATGACCTGGAAGAAGACCATCGTGGTCAGAATCAGCCCGACAAGAATTGTTATCACGCCGATCAATCGCAGCGCGACTGTAGTCAGATTTCTTACTGTTTCCTGGTCCATTCAACGACTCCAATGATTTGAATTCAACATTCGATAATCCGCGCACGTTGTCGCATTACCGTTTCGTCTTCCTACCCACTGCGCCGTGAATCCGATATCTGATGGCGCTGGCGCCTGAGATCTGCCAGACGTTGCCTGACCCCCAGGAGCTTGGGCCTTTCGGCCTTGATACTGACCCACGGCGCGCCGGCAATCAGCCCGGGCGGCGCCAGCCAGGCGATTGTTGCAACTGCGAGTACGACGAGCATTTCGCCGACGAAGCCGTCGTGCTGGAACAACGCGGATGACAGCCAGGGCCCCAACCCGACCGCGACCGCTCCCACGGCGGCCCAGGCACCCGTCGCCACGGCCTTGAGCCGATAGCCGCAAACGTGGCAGTCGAGCTTCTTGCCCCGATAGAGCTCGCTGACCTCCAGCGGATGCAGGCGCGTATGGCAGTTGGCGCAGGCTTCGGGTTGGTCCATCACCATATTTTAACGATCATTACGGAGATCGCCCGGGCCACTTCATTCCCCTCCGAACATCGCCCATGAATCACCTCCAGCAGATTGTTTTTAATGGATTTTAATATCTTGATACTATATACTTGAACAGTCTTCAAGAAAAAATATCCGGGGATTTTGATCATGGCGCTTCCAGCACAGAACCAGCCCGAATTCCAGCCGCGCAAGCTCGCCGAAATCGAAGACCAGATTACCGAACTGGCCGCGCACATCCACGCCGCGACATTTCAGCTGCTGGAACTGATCCGCGAATTCGACGAGCGCGAAGGCTGGGGCGGGCCCGGTCTGAAATCGTGTGCCCACTGGCTTAACTGGAAATGCGGAATCGGCCTCGGGGCGGCCCGGGAAAAGGTGCGGGTCGCGCATGCATTGAAGGATCTGTCAATGATCAGCGCCGATTTCCGCCAGGGCCGGATCAGCTTCTCCAAGGTCCGCGCCATGACGCGTGTCGCGACACCCGAGACCGAGGATTACCTGTTGACGATCGCACGGCACGGGACGGCGTCGCATGTTGAAAAGCTGGTCAGTCAATTTCGAAAGGTCAAGCGCATCGAGGCCATGGAGGCCGAGGAACAACGCCACGACCTGCGCCAGATGGACTGGCACGTCGACGACGACGGCAGCTACGTCTTCAAGGCACGACTCACGCCGGAACAGGGCAAGCGCGTCGTCAAGGCCATCGAATCTGCGATGGACGAGGAATTCGAGGAACGCAAAAACGTTTCCGCGGAAACGTCCGACCGACCAGCCACCGATCCGGCCAGCGATCCCGTCGCGCAGCGCCGGGCCGATGCGCTTGCAAGAGTTGCCGAAGGATTCCTGGTCGGCACGGCCGGCACCAACGGCGGCGAGCGCACGACCATTCACCTCCACACCGATCCCGACACGCTGCGCCACGACGGCGAAGGCGCTGAAAGCCGCCTCGACACCGGCGCACACGTTTCCGCGGAAACGTCC
>MDTG01154886.1_pt1 | contig 11343 bp, 7 predicted proteins | sample 811421 | NCBI WGS metagenome assembly MDTG01 (sample SAMN05326645, study PRJNA326480) | marine metagenome | isolation source: seawater | place: Pacific Ocean: South East | collected 2011
ACCATAGCTTCAAATGCACGACGCTGACCTTCTGGTAAACGATCTAACTCAACAGCACCTTCAATAGCCATGTCTTCCCATGCTTCATACGGAGAAGCATATAGAGATGCTACACGATTGTCTTCGGTGCTATCCGGTTGCCTATCTTGTTGTGTTTGATCGGCTGGTTGCGCAGCTTGTTGCTGGCTACCTTTCCGAAGGGCTTCTGCCGAGACTGCTTCTTGGCGTTGGATCTCGCTAGTCGGCGTCGCTCTGAGTCGCTCGGCTGGCCTATCCGCTGTGGTAGTTTCTTGTTCTTGGGTGTCTCTGCTTCGAACTGTTTCGCTATCTCTGGCTTGTTCGCTTGGAGCCACTTCTTCTGTGCTTCGCTCTTGAACGGCATCTTGTCCTCTCCTTAAGTTAGTAGCTGCAGGAGCTACAGGCTCATCGAAAGGTAACGGCAGTTGACCTGCCTGCTCTAGCTCAGCAGCGGTTGGTAGTGTTTCTACAGGTGTTGCAGCTTGTGTACCTCTACGCAAAGCTCTTTGAGCAAATGGTACACCCATCCCCGGAAGGGATAACTGCCTAGGAGGTAGCGGTGTACGCTCCACCGTTGGCATTTTAAGCTGTGTATTTTCTGCAGTTAGTCTATCATTCTCAGCAAGAATCTGTTCGACTCTTGCATTTTGAAGCTCTTGAATCTGTTCTTGTTGACGTTGCTGTAGAGCCATGTCGAACTCACGCTGCCTCTCCGCACGTTCTCTTTCAAGCTGTGCTTCTTGTCTAGCAGTCTGTGCTTCAATCTTTGCATCTTGCTCTGCAACTTGGGCAGCTCTTAAAAGCTCTTGACCCATAGCAGTTTGCTGTACTTCAGGCTGCTGTTGGGCTGTACCCCTAACTACATTAGTAAGAGGGTTATCAAGCGGTAATTCTTGTTGATTAGGATCAACTGTTTGTTCTGTTGTTTGCTGCTGTAGAGCCTGCTCAACAGTATTATTAGTACCTGTCGGCTCCATTCTTTGTTGTAGTTCTGTGCCTGTCACCGGCTGATCTTGGAATACATTAAGTAGTCCTTGTTTGCCCGGTTCTACTGCAGGAATAGTGGGTGTATTAACCTGCACTTGGGTATCAAGCGGCGTACCTGCACGTACCCCTTCCTGTCCTGCCACAAAGTCTGGTGCTGCTGCAACAGGTTCCACGGCTGGAGTAGGTGCAGGTAACGCCTGTCCGCCTACGGGAGCAGGTAGGGCTTGGGGAGAGGGAGGAACTTCCGGCCCAAGAACCTGACCTTCGTAGACGTATGGATTTACACCGTCTCTGCCTTTATATGGAGTTAACGGATTAGGGCTAGGGTTTTCTGGATTAACTGGGTCTGAAGAACTTTCTGGTTCAGTGTTGTTTCCGCCAAGTAAGTCAGTTGGTTGTCCTTTCCTTAGGTTTGCTACACCACCGATAGGCCCACCTACACCAAAACCTGCAGCGAAAGCGTTTAAAAGTCGTTTACCTGTTTCTGCGTCACTAAGTTGATTAGTGCTAGAAAGGAGTATAGCTTCTTGACCTAGTTCTGTAGCACCTTCAAGAGCACCGCCAACTGCGAAACCTTTACCGAATCGCTTTGCAATACCACCTTTTGCCATACCTGATGGAGATAAAGCAGAGTTAGGTACACCAAGGATTCTACCAGCTAAGAAAAATTCAGGAATTACTTCTAATGCAGCATAAGGTATAGCACCTAGTAGGGCTGTACCTCTATCACCTACACCTGTGTCTCTTACTTCACCATAGATGTCAGCGACACCCATACCGTAAGCACCTGTTGTAGTGCCAAGGAAAGCACCTCCAGCAATAGCTTGATTTCTACCACCTCTAGCTGCTGTTGTAGCACCAGTTAAAAGAGCATCATCAAAAAAATCTTTACCTTTTGTAGCTACTCCAGATCTACCAACATAAAATGCAGCTGGATTCTTAATCTGAGCAGCACCTGTAATACCTGCAACTTCACGAAGAAGTTTTTTCTCACCATTAGTAAGAACTTGCCCTTTCATATATTTTTTAGCTGCAGCAAGTACGCTTTGTTTAAATGATTCTTTACCCATAAGAGCAAGAACACCACCGCCCACAGCTGTAAATGGGTTAGCACCACCACCTGCAACTGCACCTGCACCCGCTCCGATCAAAGCCGTAGCAATAGATTCAAAAAGCATTGGCCCTTGTTGAGCTAAGTTAGCTACAAACCAGTCGATAGCACCATGAGATTCATCACCAAGCTCAATACCAGTAAACTCACGTTGATATGGTTGATTATAATAAAGTTCTTTTACCGCTTCGTTTACCCAGTCTTGACCTGTTTCTTCAGCACCAAGGAACTGCATACCTCTACCAGCAAGTAGTTTTAGATTACTACCACCGATTTCGAAGTTACGTGCAGCCAAGTTACCAAGGCTAGGATCTTCAATATTTTTAATATATCCAGTGTAAGTTTGAGGAGATACTGTCTGCCAATCATACCCAGCTGGAGCTAGCTGTGGTGTAGCAGTAAGATAATCTTTAGACTGTATAGCAGAGCTAGCGTCATCTGCATCAAACAAAGCACCATTCACAAACATCTTGTTAGTTGACGGACTATATAGTACCTGAGGCCCGTCAAGCTGTGGCTTGTTCATGTTAGGCATTTCAAACTGAGAGCTATTAACTAGGCTATTACCCAGTGCAGCCATGTCTTCTAGACCACCCCCCAGTGCTCCTATACCTACATCAGTCTGTGGTCGGAAAGGATTACCAAGAGGGTCTAAATCCATTGCCGTAAGGGTCGTACTCCCAAATGGTTTTAGACCTGCTTTTGCCATTATCCGCCCTTATTATTATTTAATGCACTTACATATGCGTTGCCAGTTGCGTTACTTGTGACAGCCGGAGGTGTCAAAGGTTTCAACTGTGGTTTTATAACTTCTATACCATCTGGCCCTTTAGTTAAAACATTAGGGTCAAACAAATATAGAGTACCATTAAGAACTACTGTACCTCTACCAGATCCATCTCCGATAGCTTTAAATTCACCATTAGCTTGTTTAATTGATTCAAGAAGTATTGCAGCTTTATCTTTAACTTCCTGCACTTTGATCTCTTTAATCATGATAGCTTGCTGTTTTTGTAGTTCTTTTTGTATATCAATACCAGCTTCAAACAACTTCATACTCTTTTCACCAGCCATTTTTTGCATATTAGCTCGGAAGTTAGAGTCAAAAGTAAGTTGAAGTTCTTGGCTTAATTCAGCTTCTGATACACCGGTTTTATAATACTCACCATCTATAGTAATATTAAACTTTTCGTCTGTACGTGGTATAATTCGAACATCTCTACCAGAATACATAGACCATACCATAGCTGCTTTGTTTGTATTACCAAACTTAAGATCATTTAGACCTTGCATACCTTGAAGATATAGAAGTTTTTGATCTACTTGAGAAACGGAAGCCCTAGCTGTTAGCGCATTAGCCTCTGTTTCGTCAGCAAGATTAAGGTATTTTTCATAGCTTTCGAAGTTGCCATTAAGCCTAGCAACTTCAGCAAATCTAGCATACTCAGCAGCTTTTTGGTTTAGTCTGTTAACTATACGTACAGCTTGTTCTCTTGTCTCAAGAACATACTTTGTGTCTTGACCAGCTTTACTTGGGTCGGCCAAATACATCGCAGTAGAAAATACATTTGAACCAGCTGACGAGCCATCGCTATTAGCTGTTGTATCACTGATTACACCACCGAGAGCTTTATCAGTATCTTTTACAATTTGATCGACAGTATCAATAGTCTGCAGAGAGCTTACGTTCTCACTAGCTTTGGCTGTATTAGATGTGTTTGAAGATTGAGCTTCAGTTACATTTGAATCTGCTACTGTAGATGTGCCTGCACTTGTGTCTGTTTTTAGACCTGCAGTAGTAGTGGTTTTGTTAGCATCAGGAGGAAATGCTAAAAGCATATTGTTATAAATATTTACAACAGCTCTATTATAGTCAGTATTAGTTACAGTACCATCGTCTGCATTAACTGGTCTTTTTAAATCTCGAACAGTTTCCATACCACCTTGATAACCTGCAGCCAGCAAGTTTCTAGGTATACCTATATACTCACCATATTTTAGGTATAGGATACCCGCAACCATTTGATGTTCGGGATTATTAAAGTCGAGAGCACTAGCAAACTTTTGAGCTTCTAATGTTATATTATATTCTTTAATGTTAGCTGGATTTGAATACCATGCTTTCATCTGGTCAAAAGTACCTTTTGAAACCTGCATAGATCCAGAAATAGTTACTTTCGTACCGTCTTTAAGTTCAACTTCTTGAGTTTTAGTAGTACGTCCGTAGTCTGATTCCATTGCTAAAACTGATAAAGCAAAGTATTTATCAAACCCGACAGCATCAGCAACACTACCTACAAACATAGATTGTGGTGTTGATAAACCTACATTAAAATCATTTGTACGAGCAGTGATTATACCATCTGTTACATCTTTAGATTCTTTATATACCTTTAATTTTGCTCTATTAGGTGCGTCTGCAATAAATGTTTTATGGAATCCTATTGGGTCTGCCGCTGCCCCTGTAAGTTCTTTTGGATTCTGAGAAAAATATTTTAAAGCATCTTCAGATTGAAACCAATCAAGTGCTGCCTTACTATCTGCTCGTTTTGCTGCTTCACTAGGACTATCAGTAAACCAACCCCATGCTCTACCAGCTGGAGAACCTGCAAGCATGTCCCCGTAACCTATAGCAATACGGCTTTGTATCTTATTTAAAATTTTTGCAAAGTCACTTTTAGCAAATAAACTATCTAGTGATTGTAAAAACTGAGAAGATTCTTGGTCTATCTGTGTAATGTCAGGTGTTTTACTTACACCTATCTTAGACATATCTAGTTCTGCAGTAGGATCATAATCAGGAACTTTTAGTTCTACCTTATCAGGCACAGCAATAGTTTGATTACCTGTTACATTACCGTCAACACTACTAGTACTATCAAGCTCAATCTTAGAAGGTAGTGTTTCGACTTTAACCTCCTCACGCGGTGGTACAACACCAATCTGAGGAGAACCATAACCCGAAGAATCAAACACAGGTGCGCTGCCTACGTTAACAGTCCTGTCAATCATAGGGCTTTTTAGCTTCATCCTATCAAGACGTTCTTGTTCTATACGCTGCAGCTGTTGCAGTTTGATTTGATTTTCAGCGCCTCTGTTAAAGGCTTGTGGGTCTATGCCTAAGGCTTCTCCTAAGATACTCATAAGCTATTCCCTAACTGATCTTTGAACCAAGTGCGTTAGTATTATTTTTACCCTCCAAACCAGCTACACGTTTGTTAAGATCTTCAATTTGCTTATCTTTATCTGCATCACTACCAGAAGCAACATTAAGACCACCAAAGAACTCAGCAATGTTTTCTCGTTTCTTATCTTGATCTCGTCTTAGACCAGCTTGGTAATTCATTTGGTTAGCAAGAGCATTTGCATACATCGGGCTACCACTTGGAATCATACCATAACCAGTTTTAAGAGCTTCGTTCTGAGACTGCATACCTTTTTGGAAACCTGCATCATAAGAAGATTGTACATTTCTACCTGCTTGTAGAGCTAATCGTCTTTCTTCTGCTGCACTCATACTACCACGACCTGTTTGTAGGCCAGCTGTACGTCTGAAGTCACGTAGTTTCTTTTCTTGTTCAATAGCAGTTTTGTTAGCTGCTTGAAGTCCAAAGTATTCTGGAGAAAAATAACCAGCTTGTACAACATATTGTTTAGCTGCATCCATCTTAGCATTAAACGCTGCTTCATCTTTTTGTTTAAGTTCTGCAAGTTCAGCTTTATATGCTTCTAATGTTTCTGCTTCTTGTGGAGACAACTCAGGCATCGAACCCGGTGCAATAAGCTGTGTTGCTAGAAGTTGACCACCAGCTTGAAGTGTTAGGTTTGCAAGTGTATCTGGATTTGTAATCTTATCTACAACTTTCGAAGGTACTGCTGCAAGTTTTTCAGTGAAAGACAAAGCCTCTTTACCACCACCTGTACCACTAGAAAGCACCTCACCTGATTTTACACCTGCTTCGCCGCCACCAGCTACTACTTCATTACCAGTGCCGGGGTTTCCTCCGACGTTTGTTGTTTGATTATTACCACCAAACATATTTGAAACAGATGTTCTAGCTCTATCAAATGTAGCACTAATACCAGTTTGGTTTACATTACCAAGACCCGCTCCGGTTCTTGACGCAACACCATAACCACCGATACCACCACCGATAGCACCCATGATTGCACCTGCTTTAACACTCTGTCCTGTAACTTTAGCTGTGATAGCGCCGAGTCCTGCACCAACAACTGCTGAGGTTATTGCTGCCCCTGCCGTAGTAGAAGCAAAAGCTGTAACAGCAGAAATACCTGCTGAAGCTACAAGCGAACTTGCAATAGCTGGAGCTGCGATAGGGATTACAACAGCCGCCGCTACTGCGATAACTTTCTTTACACCCCCACCATGTTCGGTTGGAGCGATTGGATAAATTGGAGTAGCATCAGCTGAGGGGCCAACTGAAACTACCAATGGATTGATTGTATTCATTTAGACCTCCGTTAAATCCTGTCTTAGTAAGACATAATGACGTTCGAAACCAGCTGACGTTAAAATTTTCTCCATTGCTGGATGTACAGAACATTCTACTTTCTTTACACCACAAATCTTAGCCCAACCACAAACATCTTTCCAGAACATTTGTATCATAGTTTTCAAGTCTTTTCCACCTAAAGCTACAACATTCATAGCTGTAAACCTAGGATAGTATACAAGCTCCATAACTATAACTAACTTGACAGTTGGGACTTCAGTGTCATCATTTTTAGCAACAATGACAAACACCTCACCTTTTAAGGCTCGAGTGTAAAGATCTTCTACAAGCATTTCGCCGTGCATAGCTTTTTCTATGCACCGCTGTAGCAAAGGAGTACATTGACCCCAGTACTTGTCTATAAGCTCTTTTGTAGATAACAGCTGAGCTTCGTACTTAAGATCTGTATCTTCCTTTTCTACCACTTGTAACATTACTTCTCCTTATATGAGGCCAGCATTTTATCAAAAAACTCTGTACCTTTTGCTTTGACAATATCTTTTGGAATAACGTATTCACCGCCTTCTACTTCGATTTCACCGCCACCTTTCATTTGTACACGTACACCACCCTGATCATGTGAAGGGCCGTAAACCATACCACCAAATTCCATTTCTTGGACTGGAGCTTGTTGTGGCATTGGTTGTGCACCACCCTCAAACTGTACATCAGCTTCCATAGATTTAGCAGCTGCAATAATAGCAATAAGCATTCCTTCATCGTATTCTTGAGGAAGATCTGCTTCAGTAGCAATACCTCGTTGTATAGCCATTTGCCTGATCTGAGGATACATCTCAGGATTTTGCATAACAGTTTTTGCTAACTGTATAATCATGTTTAGTTCTTCTGGGTTTACTTCACCCGATTGAATACCTGCCTCAATACCTGCTCTTATTCTAGCTACAACTTCAGGATTCTGTGCTAGCATTTCATTTACTTGCATATCCATCATTTGTGCGTTCATCATAGGTGCGCCTTGTGGCTGTATACCTGCAGGACGTACAGGCATTCCGCCCGGCCCTACCATTCCACCTTCTTGATATGTTGGTTGCATCCTAAAATCCAATGCTGGAAAATTAGGATCTTGTGCTACCGTACCTGTTGGTATAGTTCCGATAGATCCTGAAGCCACACCTGCTGGTGGGGTTTCGATTAGTGACTGTATACTTGGAGGTAAATCCAAAGATACAGAACTTGGTACTGCTCCTGCTACACCGGCTACTCCACCGCCCAAAACAGACGGCGTCATAGGTTCTTGCATAGGAGCCATTCCCTTTTGGTCGTTGTATGCCATTAGCCTACTCCTTTTAGTTGACGAAGAAGTGCATTTAGCACTGCCCTAGTAAAAGCTAGGTCATTTGCTAAAGTTTGCACATCAGTTATAAGTTTACCATAATCGTCAAGACCTGCCACTTCTTGACCACTAATAGTAAATCCTGCACCTTTTGCAGTTACCTGTTTTAAATCTTGATCAGGCATCAAGTTTACGGTTATCTGACCTTGAGTAATTGCTTTACTAATAAGATCCGATTCACCCCGTAATCCAGTTAATAGCTCTACGTTCTCTTTAACAGAGCTAATCAAAACACTTTGCCAGTCAGTTATACCTCCTTGTGGTACTGCTGGTATCGCTGTAAATCTAGCCATTATGCCGTCCTCAATCCGTAAGGTGTTTCGCCAAAATGAATGGCTCTTATTCTGGACGAACCAGATACACCTACTTCGAATGTATCCGATCTATAGCCAGTAGGCAATCTAAATATCTCGTCACTGGAGACAGTTGCTTGAAATATAAGGGTTTTATCAGCGAACAATTTAAAAGTAACAGGAAGAACACCTGAAATATCTTTCAGATTTGTTGTTTGTCCATCACCATTTATAGGATAGGCATTTAAAGTACCTATATTTACATCTCTGACGCCAGCATCTAAATAATCTGTAGGGCCGTTTAATGGAGCTAATTGTATACTTTTAGCCCAAACAGCATTGTTTAAAGCAGGTACAGTCGCATTAAATGCAGTAATGTTAGCAGCTTCTGTATCAGGCGTTTGGTAATCTGCAATAACTCTAGCCGCACCAAGATTTAAATAATCTTTAGTTACAATAGTTTTTGACTTCCACTCTAGCGGCGAAAGAATCTGATCTTCATTGTCCCACTCGAATATTTCTCCATTATTACCCGAAACATAATACATAGTACCTGTCTCAGGATCAGACCAAGCTGCGCTAAATGTATACTGAATATTTACAAAATACCCGCCAATCTTATCATCACGCTCAAATATAAACGATCTTGAGGTATGAGATCCAAAGTATTTACCATTGTAATAATGCCCAATAAGAGTAGCAGGATCTAAAGTATCTTCCCAAGTATCCCAATCGTGTACAAACTTAGTAATAAGATCAATACCTGTAGATGGTGAAAATACTGCAAGACCACCCCAAGTAGCCCATACAACACCATATCCCATATTAACTACAGATCGTTTAGACACACATGGATATAGTGTATCAATACGTGCACTAACCATAGTCGCTGGATCATTACCAGAAACTGAATATGGATATTCTTTAGTAAGTACAATAATATACCCAGCCACTGGCTCAATTGCTACAATATCTGATTCAAATGTTAAACGATATTTTTCAGGCCAAGCGTGAGGTTTGTCAGGAAACGAAAAGCATAACTGATTATCAAAAAACCCTACAAGAATATTATTATGAGCAGTACGAAGACCTTTCATATTAGTTGGTGGTGGGTCGTATTCTTCTGAAGGAACTATAGTATTAAGACTACTTACAAGAAAATCATCAGTAAAACTATAATCACCGCCATCACCCCAATACCTAGCAGTGCTAGTGCTAAGCTCAGATACATCATGAAATAATGTCCCTGTAGTTTCTGCTGTCTCACCTACATCAATAGCTGTTTGGGCAAAAGTAAACGCATACTCGTCTACAACGGACGCAACTTCGCCAGTAGTATTAAAAGTTGTTTGTCCTGTAATACCACTAATTTTAAACCTATCACCTTTAATTAAATTATGTGGGTGTGTTAGTGTAACAGTAGATACATTAGAGACACGTTTAACTTTCGCTGTAGCTGTAGGATACCAAAGTGTAGCTAATTTAAAGTAATCAGTAACAGAAGCTGAAACTACACTACGATAAAGATTAATACCTCGAATAAAATTCTGTCCTGTAGGAGGTGTAGTAGGTAGATTAGATACTGTAAGAGTTTGCCCTTCTTTTACATAAGATTCATTTGAAGGAAGACTAGGGATAGATTCTTCAGCCCAAGGTGTAAACCATGTAAAGATGTATGTACGAATTTGTGTATTACCGGCTAGATCTGCACGACCTGAAGTGTTAGCAGTCTTAGCTACTTGATCACCGGGGCTAAAATACTGAAAGTTATTATCACTAATAACTGTAATTTCTACGTTAGTACCGTTAAATGACTTAGCTTCATCAGATGTACCAAAATCTCTGATTGTTACAATATTTCCTGTACGAAGATTATGTGCACTTGATCCGTAAAATGTTGCTGTGTTACCTGAATCACGCTCATAGTGCGTAGCACTAACAACACTAAAAGATGTGGCCGCACCTGTGGGTTCTGTATCAGGAAGGGGAAGACCTAATTCATAATACCCATTAGTAACTGGGTACGGCTCACTCCCATTGGTAGCTAACTCATAGTTAGATACTTTAGGAACGCCATCACCTGTAAAATAGAATCTTTGTTCATTATCCTCTGAAGAAGTAGCAGTAGCAATATCTACTTCATTAGCAAAAGACAGCCAAGCTAAACTATTATCCGAATTACGTAAAGCATGTAAAGTTTTTATAGTACCTGTTCGCTCTGTGTTATCTACAATTACCGGAGTTCGATAAGGAAGTAGATCACCTGAGTACAGCTTAACATTAAAAGCTGTTTGGCCTGCACCATCTGGCAACAACTCTGAGGATATTTTCGGAGCCTCACCTAAAAACTTTATAAGCTTTACTGATGCCATTATGCAATCTCAAAATGTGGAGCGTCGATAAATGGTCGTCTACCTTGTCGCCTACGTAAATCAGTATAAGCATTCATAGCTTCTTCCATAGATCCTTGCCACTCTCGGATGTCTGGTATATGCCATGCTGCTCCCCAACGAAGACCAAGGTCATGTTCCATAGCTGCTGTTTTGAAAGCATCAGCAATATCGTCGTATAGATTAAGTTCCCAAGAAATTCTTGGCCCGACATAAGCAACCACATCGACAGCATTACCACCAATATGTTTGCTATTCATTGTTTGTGATGCACCGCTGTCAACTAACTGTTGTTGTTCTTCAACAGTTCGAAGACCACAAGTTACACCAAAGTCAATTTTAGTATAATCAATAGCTGACTTAACAACTTGTATTAGTTTGTTGTCTACGCCATTAAGTCTATCTAAACTTTTTTGTGATAATGAAAAACTCATTTGGTAAGTCCTTTCTGTTTCTCGTAGGTTCTAAGTGAACCGATTCCTAGCATTCCGCCGAGGACAGTTAGGAGTGTACCCATATCAAACTCAGGTAGTTCTGGCATATCTACACCAGCTACCGCACATCCAAATACAATCAAATCTTTTAAGATAAAATGGTATGCAAAAGCAATTGCACAGACCCAGCCAACTGCTGGACGCCAACCGCCTTTGAATAGTGAACCAGATGCTGCTTCAGC
>MDTG01358625.1_pt1 | contig 11343 bp, 9 predicted proteins | sample 811421 | NCBI WGS metagenome assembly MDTG01 (sample SAMN05326645, study PRJNA326480) | marine metagenome | isolation source: seawater | place: Pacific Ocean: South East | collected 2011
GAATATAAATGAAAGTATTAGTCACAAATCCTAGAGGTTTTTGCGCCGGAGTTGTAAGAGCGATAGATATTGTTGAGCTTGCGATAAAAAAATACGGTGAGCCTGTATATGTCAAACACCAAATCGTACACAACCCTAATGTTGTAAGTGATGTGGAACAACAAGGAGCAATTACTGTTGAAGAAATTGAAGAAATACCTGAAGGAAGCGTAGTTATTTTTTCCGCACACGGATCTGCTCCGGATGATTATGAAAAAGCAAAAAATAAAAATCTTAAAGTCATTGATGCTACATGTCCATTGGTTACAAAGGTTCATAATGAAGCAAAAAAATATTCAAACGATAAAAAATCAATTATCTTGGTTGGGCATGAAGGCCATCAGGAAGTTAAAGGGACAATGGGTCAAACAGACATGATTCTTATCGATGAAAGAAAAGAGTTTCCTGTAAATAAAATTAAAGATTTGAAAAATGTTGCTGTAATATCTCAAACTACACTATCTGTTAATGATACAGCCAAAGCTATAAATGATATAAAGGAAGTCATTCCTGATGCCACAGTCAGAAATGATATATGTTATGCAACTACTAACAGGCAAGATGCTACTGAAATACTTGCAGATCAATGTGACCTTGTTCTCGTGATTGGAGCAAATAATAGTTCTAATTGCCAAAGACTTAAAGATGTTGCAATAAGAAAAGGAGTGCCTTCTTACTTAATTTTAGGACCACAAGAAATCAATTTTGATTGGCTAAAAAATGTTAAAACTGTTGGTATTACTTCCGGGGCATCAACACCTGAAAAGATGGTTCAGGAGGTTATCAAATCAATAAAACCTAAATCAGTTGAATATATTGGGGGGCCTCCAGAAAATATTACATTTAAATTACCTCAGGAATTAATTGAATGAAAATCACTAATGTAGAGTGTCTAATTATTGATGAAATATATCCTTATGTGATTATAGAGACCGATGAAGGGTTAGTAGGGATTGGAGAGAGCTTTAGAAGAGCTCCTTTCATTACGAAAGCTGCAATAGAAACTATATATAAAGATATTCTTATTGGTTTAAATCCATTTGAAATTTCAATAATATGGGATAAATTATTTAATGTTTCAAGCGTAACAGGACCTTATGGAAGTCTTCTTACTGCTGTTTCTGGTATTGATAGTGCATTATGGGATATTAAACTTAAATATAATAACTTACCCCTTTCAGATCAATTCGGGGGTAAAAAGAAAAGGTTCGTAGACATTTATGCAAGCTCTATGAGAAGAGATATGCCCCCTGAAGAAGAAGCAGAAAGAGCTTTAAGTTATTACGAGAAAGGCTTTAAGTATTACAAAATGCATTCAGCTTTTCCTGAAGAGATCGATTCTCCAAGAGATAATACACTTAAAACAGTTGCGGCCATAAGAAAGTTATTAGGGGATAAAATTGAAATAATGGTGGATGTAAATGGTGCCTATTCACTAAATAAGGCAATTGAAATTGGAAAAGAACTTGAGAAGTATAACGTCTTTCAATTTGAACAACCTGTGCATGTAACTATGCTAAAAGAAATGAAAATTTTAAGTAATGAACTTTCAATAAAAATATCCAGCGGTGAATGCTGCTATACAGTCCCAGATTTTATAAATCTTATTGAAAAAGGGTCTCCAGATATAATTCAACCCGATGCAATTAAGACAGGCGGAATAACAGAATTTTTGAAAATATCTAAAGAATTACTTAAAAGAAACCAGACTATCATGATTCATAATACGCAACCTCTTATTTCAACTTCTATACATATGAATTTTTTATGTGCAAACCCAAATATTGATCTCCCTTTGGAATATAACATTGAATCCAATTCATTAATAGAAAACCCAATAACATCAGAAAATTTTAAAATTCAATCTGGAAAAATTGAAGTTCCTGACAAAGTTAGCTTTGGTCTTGATTTTGATGTTAATGAAATGAGAAGTCGCTCAAAATAACAAAAATTAAATATATTTCTTAAAAACTAGTTTTTCTGATTTAAATTCTAATAGCAATGGTTTTCCAGTCGGAATTTCAACTTTAACAATATTGTCATCAGATATTTTTTCAAAATATTTTAAAATTGCTCTTATACTATTTCCATGGGCAGAAATTAAAATATTTTCATTTAATTTTATTAATGGAATTAAAATATTTTCTAAAAAAGGCATCAATCTAAAAAAGGTGTCTTTAAGGGACTCATTTTTTGGGAAAGGATCTATATTTAAACCATTAAAACATTTTTGGTTAATTAATTTTTCATGGGAATTTTTATTAATTTCAGGAGGTTTAGTGTCGTAACTTCTTCGCCATATGAGGACTTGTTCATCGCCATGTTTACTTCTCATTTCTTGTTTATTCAACCCCTGCAATCCTCCGTAATGCCTTTCATTAAGCCTCCAGTCAGTTTCTAATTTTGCATCAATAAGGCAAATTTTATTAATTTCTCTATACGTCTGAATTGATCTTTCAAGAACAGAGCTAAAAGAGTAATTAAATTTAATTCCCAAATTGGAAATCTTTATTCCTGCTTCTTTTGCTTCATTTATTCCGTGACTAGATAATGGAATATCTACCCACCCAGTAAATTTATCTTGCTTATTCCACTCACTTTGACCATGCCTCACAAGTATCAAATTAGATTTATTCATAATTCTGCATTTTTATTTATATAATGGAATTTATCTTATATTTAAATTTGTTATTTATGAATATTGCTGAAATAGAAATAGATGTTGTAGAACGAAATCTGGAATTTGTTGGAAATAATGTACAAGATCATAGGGGTTCATCTGCAATAACAGGGGGAATTGTACATCAAGGAATATTGAGGATAAGAACTAAGGATGGAACAGAAGGTAATTGTATAATTGGTCAGCATAGAGGTGACTCACTAGGAAAAATACATAGTATAAAAAAATTCACATCATATTTAAAAAATAAGTCAGTCTTCTCGAGTAATGAATTTTGGTACTTTATTAATAGTATGCCAAATTTTTCTATGAATAGATTTACACTTGATGATTATTCTGCTTATTCATCTATTGATGTTGCTATATGGGATTTAAAAGGGAAATTATTAAATTTACCTGTTTATTCTTTACTTGGAGGAAAAAAAGGGGGGATAAAAGCATATGGTACTTATCAACCGAGACATAATAACCCTGAAGGTTATTTAGAAGAAAGTGAAGAAATCAAAAATTTAAATTTTAAAGCTTATAAAATTCACCCTGGACCTATGGATACAACTAAGACAATAAAAATGATAAATGATGTTAGAAAAAAATTAGGAAAAGATTTTTATCTAATGCTAGATCCAAATAATTCATATGATCTAAAAAAAGCATTAGATGTTGGGCAAGCATTGGATGATAATGATTTTTTTTGGTTTGAAGATCCAGTTAGATGGAATGATTTTGAAAGTATTGAAAAAATTTATAAAAATTTAAAAACTCCTTTAGCAATGACTGACCAAGCTGATTATAAATTTAGAGAAATTAATTTATATTCAAATAAACCTTATCCTCAAATACTAAGAGGAACTTCAAGAAAATTAGGTATAACTGGACTAGTGAAGGCTTGCTCAGTTGCCGAATCTTCAAAAAAATTATGCGAAATTGGAACAGGGGGAAATATTTTCTTCAACATGGCAAATATACATGTGACATCAAGTATAAATAATTGTAATTTTTATGAATATTGGATGCCAACATTTTCTTCTGATTTTGCAACATTAGAAAAAATTCAATTAGATAACGAAGGGAATGTTTTTGCTTTAGAAAAACCCGGACTAGGTATTTCTTTGGATGAAATTTGGATCAAGGATAATATAGTAGATAATATAAAAGTAATTTAAAGGAGATTTCATGAGTAATTTTTACGAAAATTCTATTGTTCCAAATGAACTTAAAAGAAAATTTAATGTATATGACAGAATAAAAGAATTAAAAATCGATTTAGGTACATATGAAGACAATGTAAACGATATTACTAGTGGAGGACTCCCAATTGCCACTGTTTTATTTCATCAATCTGGCTTGGTATATTTATCCGGTGAAGGTGGTGGTGAAAAACAGATGAATGATGACCCTGAAAGAGTAAAGCATGGACAAGAAGCTGCAGAAAAAATAGCTGACAATATGGTTAGGAGGCTTCATTGGGCTATAAAATGCGGCAATGAAGGAGGAGATTTAAATGATGTTATATATACAGTTAAAGCTCTAGGTATGATAGTTTCTACAGATGTTGATTTTGACTCAGGGCCAGCAGTTATGAATGGATTCTCATTAAGATGGCAATCTATATTTGGAGGTCTTGGAGAATATTTCAATGGAAATGAAGATCCTGGAGGCTATTCTGGCATTCATACAAGAAGTGCTATAGGTGGTTTTACAGGTAGATTTTCAATAGAACCAGAAATAATAGTTGCAATACCGCCTGAACTTTCAGAAAAAATAATTAAAAATAGAGGATGGTTATTTCCTATTGACCCTAGATTTAAATCAAAACTTAGCGATTCTTAATGAAAATAGCGATAGCTGGTTCACATGGACTTATTGGAAATAATTTAGTTACATATTTTAGAAAATCTAATAATCAAGTTTATAGAATAGTAAGATCTAAAGATCAGAATGGTATTTTCTGGGACCCTTCAACGGGATATATTAATCATGAAAAATTAGAAAATTTTGATGTAATAATTAATCTATGTGGTGCTAGAATTGCATCATTAAATCCTTTTTTTAAAAATAATGAAGAATTGAGAAATTCAAGAGTTACTACTAATTTAATTCTCTCCAAAACAATTGCAAAATTAAAAAATCCACCTCGTTATTTTATTTCTGCATCTGCAACCGGGATTTATTCACCTTCTAAAAGAAGAATTACTGAAACAAGTAAATTAAATAATGGATTTTTAGCTCAATTAGCATTGGAATGGGAAGAAGCGTCAAGATTCTTTGATAATGAAAAAACTAAAATTGTTAATTTAAGACTGGGTCAAGTAATATCAAATGAAAGTTTCTATTACAAAGCATTATTAAATATTACAAAGTTTATGAAAATATCTCGCTTTGGTAATGGTAGACAGAGGTGGCCATGGATTTCAATAGATGACGTTATTGGTGCAATCAACTTTATAATTGAAACCGGTCAAATCGAAGGTGCAGTTAATTTATCTAATCCTAATTTACTTTCTTGCAAGGAAACATTGAAAATATTTGCTTCAAAAAATAATACTTTTAATTTATTTAGAATTCCTAAAATATTTATCAAACTTTCAACAAATAAGTACTCTGAAGAAATACTACTAAACGATTATCCAGTATTTCCTGAAAAATTGATTGCAAGTGGCTATGCATTTAAAGACAAAGATTTAAGAAGCTATTTAACAGGATTAAATTAGTTATTATCCATCATATTTCTGAGAACGAATTGTAATACCCCACCATTCATCAAATACTTCTTTTCAACCTCAGTATCGATTCTTAATTTAACATTAAAATTTATTTCAAAACCATCGTCTCTTTGAGCATACACATTTAGTATTGAAAGAGGTTTAGTAGAATCATTAACTTCACCAAAAGAAAAGTATTCGGAACCGTCTAAACCTAAAGAATCAAATGATTCATCATTTATAAATTCCGTAGGCATTACTCCCATGCCTATCAAATTGCTTCTGTGAATTCTTTCATAACTTTGAGCAATTACTGCCTTTACTCCTAATAGATTTGGCCCTTTTGCTGCCCAATCTCTTGAAGATCCTGTACCGTATTCTTTACCTGCAATAACAATTAAAGGAGTATCATTATTTCTATATTTTTCTGAGGCTTCAAAGATTCTCATTTTTTTATTTTCAGGGAAATATAATGTCCAATCTCCTTCCGAATCAGGAACTAATTTATTTCTTAGTCTAATATTTCCAAAAGTACCCCTAGCCATAATATTGTGATTGCCTCTTCTTGAGCCATATGAGTTAAATTGTGATCTAGGGACATCTTTTGAAATTAAAAATTGCCCAGAAGGTGCTAATTCAGGTATTGATCCTGCTGGAGAAATATGGTCAGTAGTTACTGAATCACCGAGAAGACAAAGTATCCTAGCATTTTTGACAGGCTTTGGTGGATCAATTTCTTTTGAAAAATTATCAAAAAATGGTGCTTTTTGAATATAAGTAGATTCTTTATCCCAATTATAATTTTCTCCTTTATCTGATGAAAGCTTATTCCATTCGATATTCCCTGAAATAGCATCAGAATATTGTTTAATATACATTTCTGAATTAATTGAATTGCTAATTTCATTTTCTATTTCTTTTGAAGAAGGCCATACATCTGAAAGAAAAACATCGTTCCCTAAACTATCTTTTCCTAACGCCTCTTTAGTTAAGTCAATATTTACAGTTCCAGTTACTGAATAAGCAATGACTAAAAGAGGTGATGCTAGAAAATTAGCTTTGACTAAAGGGTGTATCCTTCCTTCAAAGTTTCTATTCCCACTTAAAACACTAGCAACAACTAAATTAGAATGTTCTATTTCTTCTGAAATATCTTGATCAAGCGGGCCAGAATTGCCGATACAAGTTGTGCAACCAAAACCAACTGTATTGAAACCTAAATTATCTAAGTATTTGTTTAGACCAGATTTTTCTAGATAGCTTGTTACTACTCTAGATCCTGGTGCCATAGAAGTTTTAACCCAATCTTTTGGTAAAAGACCTTTTTTATACAATCTTTTAGCTAATAATCCTGCACCTATCATAACGGAAGGATTTGAAGTGTTTGTACAACTTGTTATTGCAGCAACTACCACTGACCCATCACTTAAATTTTCAGAATTATTATTAAGATCTTTGAATTCTTTGTTAAATACATCTTTAACATTGTTTAAGTAAATTTTATCTTGAGGTCTTTTTGGTCCAGATAGACTAGATCTTACTGTTCCAAGATCGAATTCAATAACATGGTTATAGTTTGGCTCTATATTTTCTTTGTGAAATAAATGTTGTTTTATAGAATATTCTTTTGCTATTTTTACTTTTTCTTGATTTCTGCCTGAATTTGTTAAATATCTAAATGTTTCATCATCAACTGGAAAAAACCCACAAGTTGCGCCATATTCTGGAGCCATATTTGCAATTGTTGCTCTATCTTGTAAAGACATTTCAGTTAAACCTTTGCCAAAAAATTCAACAAATTTTTCAACCACCCCAAATTCTCTTAATACTTGAGTAAGAGATAATACAAGATCTGTCGCAGTTGTTCCTTCATTCAATTTTCCAGAAAGTTTTACCCCAATTACTTCAGGAAGTTTCATATAATATGGTTGACCCAGCATTACTGCTTCTGCTTCAATTCCTCCAACTCCCCATCCAAGAACACCTAACCCATTTATCATAGTTGTGTGAGAGTCAGTTCCGATACATGTATCTGGGTATAAAATATTTTGATTATTTTTCTCAATATCCAAAATTCCAGGTGCAAGATATTCTAAATTTACTTGATGAACAATACCAACACCTGGAGGTATTATTCGAAAATTATCAAATGCTTGTTGTCCCCATTTAAGAAATTTATATCTCTCAATATTTCTTTTAAATTCTAATTCTGTATTTTTTTGTAAAGCTTCAGGTGATTTATAAAAATCTACTTGAACTGAATGATCTATAACAAGATCAGATCTTACGAGAGGGTTTACTTTTTGAGGATTAAATCCTAGCTCTTTTGCTGCATCTCTCATAGTTGCTAAATCTACAACAGCTGGCACACCAGTAAAGTCCTGCAAAACAACTCTTGAGGGCAAGAATGGGATTTCTTTTTTACTTATAGATTTTGGACTCCAGTTAGCTACATTTTTAATATCATTTTCTGTCCCAAGATTAAAATCATTCACCCTCACCATATTTTCCAATAATATTCTAATTGTGTAGGGAAGTTTGTTTATTTCTTCAACTGACAAAATATCTTCTATGCTGAAGTAACTATAATTGTTTAAAGTTCTAAGACCCAATGAATTCTCCAAAATTTAATTAGCACATGTGTAATTATTCTAACAAAATTTTTAAAAAAATTTTTGTAATAATAGTTAAAACTTTTTCAAATTTAATTAATTAATTAAAAAAGATTAAACTTGATCTAAAGAGAGTTAAGGATAAATTATGAATGGTTATAGCGTTATATCAAAAATATTAAAAAAAGAAGGTGTAGATTGGATTGCTTGTTTTCCCAATAATCCCTTAATTGAAGCAGTAGCAAAAGAAGGTATAAGGCCAATTATGTTTAGGCAGGAAAGGGGTGGGATTATGGCAGCCGATGGATATAGCCGAACTATGATGGGGAAAAAATTTGGAGTTTTTGCATGCCAAGGAGGTCCTGGTGCAGAAAATTCTTATGGAGGGATAGCACAAGCTTTTTCAGATTCCGTTCCAATAATGTTTATTCCTGACGGGATACCATTAATTAATTCAGATGTAAGCCCATCATTCATTTCTTCAAAAAATTTTAAAGAAATAACTAAGTGGTCACAATCTATTAATGATTCAAATAGAATTGTACCTTTGATGAAGAGAGCATTCCATTCATTAAAGAATGGAAGACCTTCACCAGTACTTATAGAGATGCATAGAGATCATATGACTCAAGAAATTTCAAATTTAGATAATTATAATTCTCCAAAACAAATAAAAGTTTCACCTACAGATGATTTTATAGAGTCAGCAGTTAAATTACTGATAAGCTCAAAAAATCCAATTATTTGGTCTGGCCAAGGCGTACTATATGCGTCTGCAACAAATGAGTTAAAAGAAATCTCAGAATTATTATCTATTCCTGTTATAACTACAATGCCCGGGAAAAGTTCATTTGACGAAAGAAACTTATTATCTTTAGGTTCTGCAAATAGAACTGCACCAAAAGGTGTATGGAAGTATTTAGGAAATTCAGACACAGTATTTGCAATTGGTTCAAGCTTAACAATAACAAATTACGGAATAACAATTCCTGACGGAAAGAGGATAATCCATTCAACAAATAACTCTGAGGATATTAACAAAGATTATGATGTTGAAATCCCATTGTTAGGAGATTCAAAATTAGTCCTACAAAAAATGATTGACTGCATAAAATCAAATTACAAAGAACATATTGCTTCAGTTGAAAAAAAAGAATCAATAATAAATGAAATAAAAAAAATAAAAGAAGAATGGTTTGATGAATGGTCAAGTTTGCTAAACTCTGAAATGAATCCAATAAACCCTTACAGGCTTGTAAATGAAATAAATAAAAATATTGATCATGAAAATTCAATTGTTACTCATGATGCCGGGCATCCGAGAGATCAAATGATGCCTTTTATTACTGCAACAAATCCTGGTTCTTATATTGGGTGGGGTAAAAGTACTCATTTAGGATATGGAATACCATTAATGATTGGTGCAAAAGTTGCTCAACCAAATAAATTTTGTATTAATTTTATGGGTGATGGAGCATTTGGGATGTCTGGACTTGATATAGAGACTTCACAAAGAAGTGGTAACCCTATAACTACTGTTGTTATGAATAATGGAACTATGGGTGGATATCCACAAAATTACCCTCAATCAATCGAAAAATTTCAGACTATAAAAATGACTGGAAATTATGCAAAAATAGCTGAAGGTATGGGGGCTAAGGGTATTTCAGTTGGACACCCTAATGAAATAAAAAAAGCAATTTTAGATGCTAGAAAATTTAATAATGAGGGATTTAGTGTTTTAATTGATGTCAAAACCCAACCTGAATTAAAGATGTCTAATTATTCAGATTTGTTGTAAATTATTATGATTAAGGAGGATAAATGAAAACTACAGGATTTAGGACATTGGTGCTAGGTACACCATGGAGAAATTTAACATATTTAATTATAGAAACTGACCAAGGAATTACTGGTATTGGAGAAGCAAGAATATTAGGAAAAACACATACCGTTACTGAATTTCTTAAAGATGTGGAAAGGCACTTTATCGGCCAAGATCCTTTTGATGTAGAGGATTTATACAGAAGGTTCACATTGCTTGATTTTGGTAAGCCAGGTGAAGTTGTTTACACTGGTTTAGCTTTGGTCGAGTTAGCTTTCTGGGACATAATGGGTAAATACACTAATTTGCCAGTTTATAAATTATTAGGTGGAAAAGTTAAAGATAAAATTCCTGCATATGCTAATGGTTGGTATACGGTTGAAAGAGACCCAAATCAATTTGCAGAAGCTGCCCAAAGAGTTGTTGATAAAGGCTATATTGGAATGAAATTTGATCCGTTTGGAAATGGTGATTTAGAACTAACAAGAAAAGAATTCCATAAATCTATGGATTTAATTGATGCTGTTGCATCTGTTGCTGGTTCTAAAGCTCAAATTATGCTAGAACTTCATGGAAGATTTTCCCCAAACCAAGCTAGAGAAATTGCAAATTATGTTGAGAAATATGAGCCGGCTTGGCTTGAAGAACCTACAAGACCTGGTGACCTTCCAGCATTAAAGTCTGTTAGACAGCATACTAGGTTGCCAATAGCAACCGGCGAAAGATTGTATGGAGCTCCTGAATTTAGAGAGTTATGGGCTACAGAGTCTGTTGATATTATTCAACCAGATATTACTCAAACAGGTGGTATTTTAGAAGCAAAAAAGATATCTTCTATTGCTGAAAATTATTCAATTATGGTGGCACCTCATAACGTTGGAGGAATTATTTCAACTAAAGCTTCTGTGAGTTTAGTTTTTACTTTAAGAAATGGAAAAATAGTTGAACATTTTAATGATTTTGCTGATCCATATGTAAAAAATGCTGGAACAAATTATCCTGAAGTTGTTGATGGGTACTTTAGTTTGCCAGAGGGACCAGGATGGGGTGTAGAACTTAATGAAGATTTCATCAAGGATAATCCTCCTGAAAAATTTAAAGATATAATTTTAGATCCTGGTTTAAATATGTTTGTGAATTCAGAATGGAATCAAAGAGGCCAAAAAGACTGATCAAGGCAAACTGTAAGCTGAGTTCTGTACCTTTAAAGGCGACAGTTATTTATCTTGCTTAATTGTTACCAATTAAGTCATGCAGTCTACCCAGAAACTAGTCGGATACGCTTGAGTTTCTCTATTTGACCTTGCACTGAATGGGGTTTGCAATGCCATTTAAGTCACCTTAAATGCGGTAAGCTCTTACCTTACCATTTCACCCTTACCATTTGGCGGTATATTTTCTGTTGCACTTTCCATCGAGTTACCTCGCCCGGCAGTTAACCGGCATTCTTATCCGATAGTGCTCAGACTTTCCTCTTTTTTTTAA
>MDTG01360060.1_pt1 | contig 11343 bp, 11 predicted proteins | sample 811421 | NCBI WGS metagenome assembly MDTG01 (sample SAMN05326645, study PRJNA326480) | marine metagenome | isolation source: seawater | place: Pacific Ocean: South East | collected 2011
AATTGTGTCAAATTATTACAATAATCTAAACTCACAATTGTGTATTCTTAAGGTTAAACAATACGGGTCTACTTGGAGCGGCGTCATTTTCAAATGGGGCAAATTGTAAGTTTAATAAGTATAGACCATCACTAATGACATTTGGCACATATATTAATTCTGTAATTGTTGCCCCATGACGCATAACACCTAACTCCCTCCAAAACGACTTATGACCAGCTAATTCACCACCATCTCGTTCTTTGTCAATTGACGGTAAATCAATCAATAAATGTTTAATACCTAAAGCTGTTATGTATTGCACAGCCTCTTTTAAAAAATATGGTGGATTCGTGTTTATATATTTTATACGCAATTTGTGGTCACTATTTGGTTTTGTCCTAATAATTAATGTGTCTATATTATCTGTTTTTAAAAGCAATTGCTTAATCATATTTTCATTAATCACAAAGTCCTGTTCATGTTTTTGAGGGGATAGCGTAATGAGTTTTGACACAAAAAAAAATGTTGTTAATTCTTTATTCACAGACTCCTTTTTGCTACTAATATGACCCACACACTCTGTATGAGTTGTGTGAGCATGTGGATTAAAGTATATATTATTAAAGTTAACGTATCCACCGCTATTAACATCCCCCACCCAAACCCCATCATTTAGTGGTTTAATTGTAACAGGATCTAGGCCCCATGCAACTGGCCCTTCTGGTGAAATAGGAATAGAAATATCAATTGGCTTATTTAGGTCCGCAAAATAATTAACATTATTATGTGTTAAATTTACAATCATAATATATACTTAGAGTAAAAATAATTTTTTTGTAATTTCATCTGCAAGTAACATTCCTTTTTCTGTAAGATAAATTTTTTTTTCTTTTTTTACCATGTTGTCTCTTTCTAATATCAACACTGCATCATTAAACGCCCTCCACTCGTTTTGACTCATTTGCAACTTTAAATAATCTGTGTCTAAACCTAGACTTGTGCGGATATTAGTTAAAATATGCTCATTGATTAAATCTTTTCGTTCTAAAATCTCTTTTGTGTAATATAGTTCATTGTTTTCTATTTTATTACAATAATTAATATTACTATTAGTATTCCACTGCCGACTATGTCTGTTGAACGAGTGTGCTGATGGTCCCACGCCCAGATACATTGTCTTATTCCAGTAATTTTGATTATGAAGTGACTCATGGCCCGGTTTTGAAAAATTTGAAATTTCATAATGATGATATCCATGCTTGGTTAATAAATCCCTAGCAATTAAAAAATGAGAACGACCTTGATTAGAGCTTAATTTCGAAAATCGTCCTTTTTTTATTAATGAAGCAAGGGGAGTGTTTTTTTCAACCGTCAAACAATAACAAGATATGTGAGGTATTTTAAAAATTATTATTTTTTTTAAATTTTCTAACCAATCATTGTCACTCAACAAAGGATATCCGTAGATTAAGTCTACACTTATATTATCTAAATCTGTGTTCTGCAATACTTCAATAGCACTAAAAACCTGCTCTTTTGTATGTACTCGATTCATATATATTAAATCTTCTGACCTCAGTGATTGCACCCCTAAACTAACCCTATTAATGCCCATACTAATCCACTCTTGTACCTTATTTAAATCAACATCTTCTGGATTGGCCTCAATAGTGAATTCAATGTTTTGTGCAAGTCGGTAGTTTTCTACAATTGTTTGATAAATGCCTTTTATATCATCTGCACTAATTAATGATGGTGTACCTCCACCGAAATAAACAGTTTCAATTATAACCTGACCCAAATAATCTCTTTGTTTAACAAGATCTTGTTTAATGGCTTCTATAACCCTGTCTTTGATTTTCATTGAAGTAGAAAAATGAAAATCACAATAAAAGCAGGCCTGAGCACAAAATGGAATATGAATATATATTCCTGCCATAATTATGTTTTTAATACTATCCGAACAACCGTTTCTTGATAGGGGATAGATTTTATAATTTTCACCTGACCTCTATGATAATCATTAATAATTCTTTTTACTAATGAAAGCCCCAGACCCCAGCCTCTTTTTTTAGATGTAAAGCCTGGCTTAAATACTTCTCGGAAGACACTTTTACTGATTCCCTTTCCATTGTCTACAAAATCCAAAAAAATGCACTCATCTTTTTTTGTTAATACTAAGCTTATTTTACCGTCCTCCTTAATCGCGTCAACCGAATTTTTAATAATATTTTCAACAACCCATTCAAATAAATCAACATTTATTAATGCACTTATTTTTTCAGATGTTGTGATTAATTCAATTCTAACTTTAGAAGAAACTCGTTTTTTCATATAACCAATCGAGTTTTGAATTATAGGCACAATATCTATCTCATCTAATTTTGGCAAAGAGCCAATTTTTGAAAATCGTGATGCTATAATAATTAATCTATCAATATCTTTTTGAATTTCGCGAGTAACCGATTGACCCACCTTTTGATCTTTTAAATACTCCAACCAACCCATTAATGACGATAAGGGAGTGCCTATTTGATGAGCGGTTTCTTTAGCCATTCCTGTCCAAACTTTATTTTGTTGGGCAACCCTGGCGCTACTAAATGCAAAATATGCTATAAACATAAACGCTGAAACAATTAAAATCATCCAAAATGGAAAATATCTTAATTGTTGTAATAGTTTTGAGTCTTTATAATATAAATACTCTTTAGTTCCATCTATTAATTCAATCTCAATAGGGGGATATTTGCGTTTCATTAAATTAATTTCATTTTTCAATTGTTGGTCTGTCAGCGCGTCACCCATATTCCGATGCGCAATAATACTGCCTTGACTATTAACCTGAATAACTGGAACTGTTGTGTTATTATTAACCACCTCAAACACAAAACTAATATCATAGTTTGAATTATTAATATCTGAAAGCTCTTTTGTTGCCTTAGCCCAAAGAGCTACTTTTTTCTTTTCTTCTATTTTAAATTGATTCGCTAAATTATTAGTATACCATAGCGTGCCTACAACAATAATAAGTGCCAAAAAAATTAATAGTTTTGAAACACTGTTGTTGAAATAATAATCCATATTATCAAATTTAGAAAAAGATGTTAATTTATTTTATGCAAAATTTGTAATTCTTTATGTGTAAGATTTCTGCTTGCACCCACCGTTAATCCTCTTTGGTTTAAACATGAGTATTTAACTCGGTCCAATGCTAAAACTACATAATTTAAAAATTCGAAAATTCGTCTTACAATTCTATTTTTACCCACATGAATATCTAATTCTATTTTTTTATAATTATTATTAATAATAACTATTTTATCTACTTTTATAAAGCCATCTTCCAAAATTAATCCTGTTTTTATTCTTAAGAGATCTTCTTTTGAGATTTTTTTATCTAATACAATGTGATATGTTTTATTAACTCTGTGTTTTGGGTGTGTTAACTTTTTAGCTAATAATCCATCATTAGTAAACAACAACAAGCCTGTTGTTTCTCTATCTAATCGACCAACTGGGACAACCCTTTCTTGAACCAACCCCTTAATCAGTGTCATAACAGTAGGTCGTCCTTGCTCATCATTCATTGTGGTTATATATCCCTCTGGCTTATTTAATAATATATATTGCTTTTTTTCTGGTGATATCACTTTACCCTTAAAAGATACAACATCTTTTATCAAAACTTGATAACCCAAATTGGTCATCACTATATTATTAATCTTAATTTCTCCACTCTTAATTAATTCATCTGCACGTCTTCTAGAGCACACCCCGCACATAGCCACAAATCGATTTATTCGAATAGATTTTTTGTTTTTCTCTCCCATTATCTATAATGTATTTTTGAATACTTTTGATTAACTAGCAAATCAACCTTAGCTCCTACAATCACGGGATAATTGATTGAACTATGTCCTATTGGGAAGTTAAAACAAATTGGATAATTATATTTTTTCACAATATTGTCAATAATATTATAAGATGCTTGACCAAAAGCAATCTTATTATCCATCATTTTGGTCATTTGCCCTATAATTAATCCTTTTAAATTCTTTAATAAACCTGAGCGATCTAAGGTGTAAATCATTCGCTCCAAATGATATAAATACTCTTCAACATCTTCAATAAATAAAATATAATCCTGATTGTTTTCCATAAATGATTTTGACCCAATTAAGCTACATAAAATTGACAAATTTCCTCCTATTAAAACACCCCTTGAATGCCCCAATTTATTGAGCTTATGAAATGGAATTTGCACATTACAAATTCTTCCATTTAATGTCTGAAATAGACTATCTAAACTTTTTTTGCTGGTAAATTGAAAATTAAATAACATTGGAGCATGAATCGAGGCAATTTTATATTGAACATATAAATGAACTAAAAAAATAGTAACATCACTAAAACCAATTAACCATTTCGGGTATTTAATAAATTCCTGAAAATCTATATAGTCAATTATTTGTATAGCTCCATATCCTCCTCGGGCAAAAAATATGGCTTTTGTAGTAGGATTATTTAATGCTTGTTGAAGATTATTAATTCTATCTTTTTTGGAGCCTGCAAACACATCTTTTTTTAAAAAAATGCCCTTATTTAATGTGATACTAAATCCTTTTGATTCAATTAATTCAATAGGGCGACTTATGTCATCTTCTGTGAGATATTTGGAGGCTGCAACTATTTCAACTTGATCCCCCTTATTCAAAAAAGGAGGTATTATAGAAAGATCCCTATTTATTATCATTCTTTTAATATCTTTATTGCACAATATACAAATACTATGTCTGATTCCTCCCGATTTACTGTTACAGCAGCTTTACCATATGCAAATGGCCCCATACATATCGGACATTTAGCTGGCGTATATATACCTTCTGATATTTTTGTAAGATATAAAAGACTGGCTGGCGATGATGTATTATATGTCTGTGGATCTGATGAGCATGGTGTTCCAATAACAATTACAGCCAATAAAAATAATATCCAACCCAATGATGTAATAAATAAATATCATGAAATGATTAAGCAATCTTTTATCGACTTCGGAATTTCATTTGATATTTATTTTAGAACATCTGACCAATTACACCATCAGGTCTCCACAAATTTTTTTAAAAACCTACATAAAAACAAACTACTTATAAAACAAGATTCTAAACAATACTTTGACACAAAAGAACAAGTTTTTTTAGCAGACAGATACATAAAGGGTACCTGCCCCATATGTGATTTTCCCGAAGCATATGGCGACCAGTGTGAGCAATGCGGAACAACTCTTGAGCCCTCGGAATTACAAAATCCTCAATCTGTATTAAGTGGAGCAAAATTAACAAAGAAAAAAACCACCCATTGGTACCTACCACTTGACAAATATGAAGAATGGTTAAAAACCTGGATTGAAGAAAAAAAAAATTGGAAACCAAATGTTGTTGGACAGTGCCAATCATGGTTAAAAGGCGGTCTTAGGCCAAGGGCGGTTACTAGAGATTTAAATTGGGGTGTTAAAGTGCCTATTGAAGGTGTTTTAAATAAAGTTTTATATGTCTGGTTTGATGCTCCTATAGGGTATATTTCTGCTACTAAAAAGTGGGCACAATTAAATGAAAAAGATTGGAAACCTTACTGGAAAAATCCAAAAACACAACTAATACATTTTATAGGAAAAGATAATATCGTTTTTCATTGTATTATTTTTCCAGCCATGTTAAAAGCTCATGGAGGATATGTGTTGCCTAAAAATGTGCCTGCTAATGAATTTTTAAATTTAGAAGGGCGGAAAATATCAACTTCTAGAAGCTGGGCGGTCTGGTTACACGAATACCTGTTAGATTTTCCAGAGCAACAAGATGTGCTTCGGTATGTTCTATGTGCAAATGCTCCTGAAAACAAAGACAATGATTTCACTTGGCAGGATTTTCAAGCAAAAAACAACAATGAATTAGTTGCAATCTTAGGAAATTTTATAAATAGAGTTTTTGTGTTATGTCATAAATACTGGAATGGTGAGGTGCCTAAGAAAAATCAAATTGAAATTATTGACTCTAAAATTATTAAAAAAATAAAAGATACGCCTATAGAAATTAGCAAGCATATTGAAAATTATAAATTTAGAGCTGGTATTCAATCTTTTATGGATCTCGCACGTACAGGAAACAAATACCTTGCTGAAACTGAACCATGGAAACTATTTAAATCACCTACAACACATGACCGAGTTGAAACAATTCTTAACATATCTATTCAATTAATTGCAACAATATCAGTTGTTTGCGAGCCATTTATGCCTTTTACTGCAAAAAAAATTAACACCTTGCTAAATACCAATCACGCTATCTGGTCACAAGCTGGCTCAATTGACCAAATTCCAGAAAAACATATATTAAATAAGCCGTCTTTACTATTTTCTATTATTGAAGATGCTACAATTGACAAGCAACTGGAAAAACTAAAAAAGAGCTAATTCTATAATGAGAGTATATTATTTTCTTTTATTCATCCTCTATTATTTGCCATTAAGTAGTCAAACTATTGATGGAATTTGGCCAAACGGTGAACAATTAAAAATTTCATACTCAATAGAGTATGATGAGTTACCATTAAAAATGAAAATGTTTAAAAAAATGCTGCCGAAAAAATCTATTGTTTTTTATTCGCAGCTGGGTTCTCGAAAAGAATTAAATATCAACACTAAAATAATGGGTCAACAAATATCCAGCTCTACAATTATTATTGAAAACTATACCGACTCTATAATTTCAATAAAAGTGTCTGCAATAGCTGGAGACAGTTTAATTGAAGAAATACTTAATCATCCTAAAACCCAAAACACTTCAAAATTATTATTAGGCAATGATAAAAAAGAGATTCTTGGTTATAATTGCATCTCTTTTTTAAGTGATAATGACTCTACCTCAACGAGCGGTTTTCTAGCAACCAAAATAAATGGTGTAAATGAATATCATGGGTACGGAATGCCCTTAGAGTATCAAACTGTCGATAAGTCCACAAATCTGATTACCCTTATTAAGGCGACATCTATATTGTTTGAGCCACTACAAGTAGATTATTTTGACATTGATGTTGAATAATTAAATGATTTTACAATACTAATCTTTATAAAAATTTGAATACCTTTATTATATAATGAAAAACACCTTATTATTATTTATATTCCCATTTATTGTCATTGGACAAGAATTTTATCCTGGATCACTATCAAACACGAATGAACCTATTTGTTATCAGACATCCACTACTTTAGGTTTTGATTTTTTACCCTCCGCACCTTTAGATCTTGTTAATTTTATTTGGCAAAAATCTTGGAATGGCGAAAATTGGTTTACCATTGAAGAAGTCAGTGGAACAACTTATACAACTGACACCCTTTTTACAGACACCTACTATAGGGTCAACATAAATTATAAAGAAATTGTGGTCTCTACTAATGAAATTATAGTAAATGTATTACCTCCACTAAATCCTGGTGTTCTTGCAAGTAATGGGAGCATGTTAAATCTAGCTAGTGACTCATTGTGTATAAATGGTCCTGACTTATTAGAATTTTTAATCGGCGCGTCCGGTGCCGAATGGAGTTGGGGGGGGTTTTTAGAGTTCTCTTATCAATGGCAAAAAAATAATAACTTTTCAATTGTTCTGGCTACTGACGGAAATGAGCCTATTATACAAATTGAAGATGATGGATGGGTAGATGTGGGGGATGACACAAACACTCACAACCCATTAGATTTGGGCTCTTCTATTTTTAGATGTGCTATAAGCTCTCCTTATGGTTGTGGTACTGTTTTGACCGAGCCTCTTATGGTTGAGGTGGTAGATTGTTTTAACCTAAGTGTTATTGAAAATAGCACAAACTCAAAACTAATTCTTACAACTAATATTCTTGGACAAGAGTCAATAAAACACAATTTGAGTATATATATATATGAAGATGGTTCGGTTGAAAAAAAGTTTTTCATGAACCAATAGTAATATATGAAAAATCTATTTTTTTTTATTTTTTTATTGCTATGCGTAATAGCTTGTGACCAAGAAGAAACAGAATGTTTAATTTGTGGAACCTGGTATTTTTCTTATACCTATGCTCCTGCAAATTGTGAAGTTTTTTGTGGTACATCAATAAATGATTCACCCTGTAGTCCTGAGCACGTCTATTTTCATGATGTCTGTCGTATGATTGTATTTAATGCTAATGGCACATTTGAAATAATTTTGGATGTAAATCCAGAAGATGGTCAAAATGGCACTTGGGAGCATAATTATTTAATGAGTGAGGGGCAGGCGGTTTTTAATAATTATAACTTAATTACAATTACTAGTATTAATGATAATTATTTGTTTTTAAGTGACAATTCGGGTGGGGGGGCAGTATTATATAAATAAATCACATGAAAAATAGACAAAGAATAATCAAAATAAAAATACTAGAAGAAATAGAAAAAACAGAGCTCAATATAAAACAATATAGGGAACAAAGTGGCCCTATCTCTCCCGACAATGCTATCGGTCGTGTATCCCGAATGGATGCAATAAATAATAAAAGTGTTATTAATGCTGCATTGCAAAAAGCAGAAACAAAATTAAAACAGTTAAAAATAATTCAAAAAAAAATAAAAAATGGCTATAATGGTATTTGTGCATCATGCAATAATATCATCCCCATCGCTCGTATTCTGATTGTTCCTGAAAGCACCAAATGTGTATATTGCGCCTAAAACCCTGAAATTAAATATATCACTATGGTTTAATTTGTATTATTTGTGCATTTGTGGAAATAAGCGCCCCAAGTCCATTTTGGACATTAGAATAAACGGGCACGACTTCACCACCAAAAATATTTAATAAACCTTCTTCTCTATGGTCATTAAGTGAGTTATAATATGAGTATGTATCTGCACTAAATACTGAAAACTGCAACCTAATAGTGTCACAGTTTTGATATCTAAAACCATCTGTATCTATATCTAATCTTATGTTTTTTTCTTCACCATTAAACAATGCATCTGAGAAAATCACTTTATTACCCTCGAAACTATAACCCGACCAAGGCAAGCCTGTGCTTGGAAATGAAGGGTCATTAGACATCATTTCTACATAACCATTAAAAGTATATGTTTCTATCTCTCCATCTTTTTCCCATTCTTTTGAACAAGAAGAAAATAACTTTAATCGATAATAATTTGCAACATTAGGTTTGTCAATAAAACTGAAATTAAATCCTATTTTATCTTCATTAGACAAAGTGTCTACATCTATATTATAAACATTAATGTCATCTGGTATATATGTTGATGCTGAAATTGTTGGATAATTATCGTGACTTACTTCAACTCTATAATTAGTGCTTTTTTCTGGAACAAGATTCCCCTCATAATAATTAATCGGGATAGAATCATATAGCCCGCTATTAAAAAAATAGTAAAACATTGTATTATCTAGATTAACGCTTAAATTCTCTAATAATATATCATCTTGAAATAATTTAACATTAGCATTATTAATTGAAATTGGAGTTTGATTTGAAAATGCCCCAATAGAATGAGACACAAAAACTCTAACGTTGGTGTCTGTATCTAAAACCCCATTTAAAACTAATACTTCGGGTGTTTCAGGCACCTCTAAATCAACTACTGTTTCCATATTTTCACATGAAAATATAAACACTAATAATAAAAAAATAATTATGGTAAATCTCATAGTTTAAAATTTATATCTGTAAGAAATTGATGGAATAATCGGGAATAATGATACTTGTCTAGCTATTCTGTCAGCATTCTCATCAAAAGACAAATATGCAAAAAATGGATTTTTGCGGTTATATGCATTATAAGCTCCTATTGATATTATTCTCTCATATTTTGTTTTCTGTTTGCGGTGTGTGAGACCAACATCTAATCTATGATAATGATCCAGCCTTGTTGAATTTCTCTCCCCATAGGACTCTACAAGGTCTATACCCTCTTGCCCCCCCCAGCCTACATACGGGTGTCCAAGATAAATAGCCTGAGGAAAGGTAATTGCATTTCCTGTACCATAAGCCCACGTTGCTGAAACTGATAAATTGTTATTAATCTTATGTGAAATAACTACTGATATATCATGTCTTCGATCGTATTTATAAGGGAACCATGCTCCAAAATTAATATTTTCAAACTTCCTATTTGTCCAAGATAATGTATAGCCGACCCAACCTGTAATTTTACCCAGTTTTTTTTGCAAAAATAATTCCATACCATATGATTTTCCTTCTCCACCTGTTTCTATTGCATTTTCCCAGCTTTCTGTGCTTTCTAGATTTGAATATCCTGCTTTATAGGTAATTAAATTTGACATTGTCTTATAATATCCTTCTAAACTTAATTCATACTTCCCATCAGACAAGGTTGTGTTTACACTTGCTGCAAGTTGCTTTGAAGATTGAGAGGGGACACTATCAATAGCGGGAACCCACAAGTCACTTGGAAAGCCTACAGAAGAATTTGATAATAGATGAATATTTTGCCTCATTTCAGCATAAGATAATTTAAGAGACCAATTCTCATTTAATAAATATCGAGTAGAAATCCTAGGCTGAATATTTAGTTTATCTAGTGAATAATAACCACAATGTAAGCCAATATTAGCTTTTACTCTATTGGTTATTTTAACATCATCCTCTATATATAGAAACATTTCATGTACATTAACTCCCTCTGAAAAGTTTAATACAGTATCTAATACAAAGTTAGCAAGAGTGTCAGGAGTGTCAAAATTTAAATTAAGATTAGTTTCGCCTGGGAAAAAATTATGATGAGTATATGAATACCCAAATTTCACATCATGAGTTGGATTTGGAGAATAATCAAAATCTATTCTTCCTGCAAAATCTTCTATTCCTGATATATACCCAAAAGATATATTGTAGTTGTCATCTCCAAAATTTGAACTATATGATGAAGTTAATCCGAAATCCGTATTGAAGGCATATCTACTATATGTCAATGTCGTATTACTAAATAATTTGTCATTAAATAAGTGGTTCCATCTAAATGTCGATGTAATATTGCCATATCCTAGTCCAAAATTAAGTTCATCATTATAATCATCTGCAGACTCTTGATAATCAACACCAAACCGATCACGCCCAATATAACTACTTAAAAACACTCTATCTTTGCTAGATAATTTATGATTTATTTTGATATTTAAATCATAAAAATACATACTTAAGCTTGTGTTAGGAGGCAAAAAAGGCTTGACTAATAAATCTGCATATGTCCTTCTTCCAGAAATAATGAATGAAGTTTTATTTTTAATAATTGGACCTTCTATTGTTAGCTTAGAGGAAATAAGACC
>MDTG01366188.1_pt1 | contig 11343 bp, 9 predicted proteins | sample 811421 | NCBI WGS metagenome assembly MDTG01 (sample SAMN05326645, study PRJNA326480) | marine metagenome | isolation source: seawater | place: Pacific Ocean: South East | collected 2011
ATATAAACTTCCCATAAATTTTATATTTTTTTTGTATCTCGATGCATTAACTATTTTTTCAAGGTAACTCTTTCTTGGACCGTCACCTATAACTATCAAATCAATTTTTTTCTTATTAATGTTTAAATTAATAATTGCATTTATTAACATTTCAATTTTTTTAACCTTGGTTAGTCTACCTATAAATACAATTCTTTTTTTTGCTGACTTTGAATTAATAGAATTATTTATAAGGTTTTTAAAAATTTTTTTTTGATTGTTATAGTCTAACGAGTTAAAGACCACATGAAGTTTCTGATTATCAAAGCCATGATCAATAAGTATTTTTTTTGCTCTATTTTCATATAAGAGTATATCAGTTGCTAAGTTTAAAAAAATCAATCTAATGGTTTTTTTTATTTTACTTTCATTTCCATAGATACCATGAGTCCAATAAACTATCTTTTTATTTCTTAGTCTAACAACCATTGGCACAATCCAATTAGATAATATTTTCATATCTCCTAACAAAAAGATTGCGTCGTAGTTTGAAAAAATTGATTTTATTAATGCTTTAGATTGCCAGAATATATGTCCAAATAATTTATAATTTTTAAGATATTTAAGTTTATGCTGATCTTCGCAGGCTATCATATCTTTAATATTAACGCCCTTTATCTGATTAAACTTTGATTTTGAGTAAAATATTTCAATAGAAAAGTTAGTTGAATTAAGTAATTCCCTCCAAATAGGAATTCTGTAGTGCGGAAATATATTAGTGAAATAAAGTACTTTCAACTTAATATTATTTAGATTTCTTTTTACAATTTCTTAAGTCATACTCCATCATATCCTTGACTATGTCGTTAAGAGAAAATTCAGTTTTCCAACCCAACTTTTTTAAAGCTTTACTTGAATCACCTATAAGCAAATCAACATCTGTTGGTCTAAAGAAGTTTTTATCAACGCCTATTACCTCTTTCCCAACTTTTAAATTAAATTTACCATCGTTACATGATTTAACATACCCTTTTTCATTAACTCCCTCTCCTTTAAACTCAAGTTCAATTCCGACATATTTGAAACAAAGCTTTATAAATTCTCTAACCGAAGTAGTCTTTCCAGTAGAGATCACCCAGTCCTCTGGACTTTCATATTGAAGAATCATCCACATCATTCTAACATAGTCCTTTGCATGGCCCCAATCCCTCTTAGAATTTAAATTACCTAAAAGTATTTTTTCTTGATTTCCATTTACTATATTGGATACACCTTTAGTAATTTTTCTAGTAACAAAATCATCTCCTCTCAATGGTGATTCATGATTAAATAAAATACCATTTGAAGCAAATATATTGTATGCCTCACGGTAATTAACAGTAATCCAATAAGCATAGATTTTTGCAGCTCCATATGGGCTTCTAGGATAGAAAGGGGTATTCTCATTTTGAGGGACTTCTTTTGCTTGTCCAAAGAGTTCTGAAGTTGAAGCCTGATATATTTTTACTCTTTTTTCAAGATTTAAAATTCTAACTGCTTCAAGAATTCTTAATGTACCTATACCATCCGTACTAATTGTATATTCAGGAATTTGAAAAGATAAACCTACATGGCTCATAGCACCTAAATTATATATCTCATCTGGCTTAATTTCATTAATAAGCCTTACAATATTTAAGGAGTCTGTTAAATCTCCATAATGAAGATAAAATTTTGAATTATTATGTTCGTAATTAATTAGAATTTCATTTATTCTCTTAATATTTGATGATGAAGACCTTCGCCTTAAACCATGAACTTCATACCCTTTATTTAATAGAAATTCTGAAAGATAAACACCATCTTGACCTGTTACTCCTGTAATAAATGCTTTTTTCACAATTTTAATTTTTAGTTAAACTTATTTTTTTTACTATATCTTGAATTGATTTATAGTCTTCAACATATAGGATCTTTTTTTTATTTATAAATTCTTCATATGCATCATAACCATTTTTTCCATATACAATAGAAATTTTTCCAAAAATTAATGCTTCGTAGGCAGTTGTGGACCAGGAAGTAATTAAAATATCACATTCTGAAAGAACTCTTTCAAAAGGGTGATTATTTGAATAATCAATATCAAAGTCGATATCTGGCAAACCATTAATTTGTTTCTTTATGTCATTTAATGATTCAAGTGTTCTGGGATGCATCCTAATCAGCCACTTTACATTCTTTAAATATTTAAAAGATTTTAATATAATATCGTCAATAACTGGATATTGCATACATAATAGAATTTTTAATTTATTTGTTTTAAATAAAATTTTCTCATGTCTATTTGAGTATAATTCTCTATAAAAATCAGGCCAATGGTTCCCAACTGTTTTAACATCATGAAAATGTTGATTAATCATCCACTTTTCAAACTTAGTTTTAAAAGTATCCTCCCAAACCCAAAAAGTTTTTGGCATGATAATATAACCTGCTTTAGGAATATTTTTCCAGTTACTGTAGGTAAGGCTTTTTTCCCCTTGTTGACCATGTTGATAATCAATAGTACTAATTAACATTTTATTTGCGGAATAAATCGCAGAGTATGAGTTTAAATTATTAAAGCTTTTAATGATTATTTTTTTTGGGGCAATAATATTCCATAATAATTTATATGATCTACTTCTAATATAAAACTTTAGTAAGTTTTTTCTAAATTCTGTTTTTAAGTCTTGATTTAGAAAAAAATTTAGTTTTTCCGAATTAAGAAGTAATTTAACTTTTCTATGAAAGCTCATTATTCTTAATAAATTCATAGGAAAAGCAACTAATGTTAGTAAAATGAAGATTACACTCAAATCATATGATTGGGCAAAATTATTTTTTACAAATGGATGACCAATTGATATTAGATATGGTTTTGATCTTAGATTTTTTGAAAAATTAAGAGAAGAAAAATGCTTATGAAAAATTTTTGATTTAAAAATATATTCAGAAGATATATCCGGCTTAGGCGATAAATAGATATTTTCTGTTTTTTTAAAAAAAATACTGATTCCACAAAGAGATTGAAAAAAGGCCTTCATGGATAATTCTCTTCTAGCTTTAAATTTTTCTTCCATAGATTTATCTAACATTTTTTTTACCAATAAATCTCTACAGATTGGCCAAAAATATATATCATCAATCACTAGATGTTTATGATCAATTTTTAACTCTATTGAATTAAGTTTGGATATTATGTTGTCAATCCTCATTAGAATATTTAAGAAAAAACTCTGCAAGGTCAAAGTCAAATTGATTATCAATATCTATCGACCTCTCTCTTGGCATGTGGTATCCAAGTACTTTACCTTTATAGAAGCTCTTAGTTTTAATTAACTTTTCAGTCCACATCCCATAAATAGCTCCATTTGGTCTAAACACATTTGGGTGATCCTGAGAACGTGTATTCCCTGTTTGCCAAGGTTTTGAACTGTGATAGTCTCTAATATATCCTTTATCATTTGTAAGAATTCCAAGGCTTGGAGGAAATTCCATATCAGTGACAGAAATTATTCCATCAACATTAATATTTAATTTATCTACAGCACTCTTAAAATCAGATTCTAATTTTAACGGGGAAGTAGGAAGACTAAGCCAAGTTTGATCATGATTTTCATCTATAAGCTCCATAACGGTATCAATAACTTTTGAATTGTCAGCAGCTAAATAACTCGGTCTTTTGTGAATCTTCAATTGATTTTTAAAGTGAGATTCTACAGTCTTTAAAATCTTTTTATCCTCTGATGAAAAAACTATTTCATCAAACTTATTAGAACTAATAGCTGCATCAATTGTGTAAAAAACTAAGGGTTTCTTATTTAACTTTTTAATATTCTTGTTTGGCAATCTTTTAGACCCTCCTCTTGCCGGTATAATTAATCTTCTCTTCATTTTATGTTTTATAACAGTGGAGTCTGATTATCAACCTCTCCAAATTATCTTTTTTTATAATTCCCCCTCTATGGAGTGTGTCAGAATCAAATACAATTAAACTTCCTGCCTTAGACTCAACTGGAATTAATTTATATTTCAATTTAGTTTTCAATTCATCCTCTTTAACTCTATTATCAATATTTCTAAATTTTTTATCAAAAAAAAGTTTTTTGTAAATCAAATTTCTGTCATATAGTTCATGTGCCTTTTTAGAACCCCATTCTTTAATTCTTCTTTTTTTTCCATATTTATTTGATTTTGGGGCTATAAAAAAAGCTCCATTATCAGAATTTATATCAGATAAATAAATAAAGAATTTTAATGCACTCTTTCGGTCAAAGTGAAGAAAACCATTATTAGCTAATTCTTTAGTTTTTTTAAAATCGTAAGTGCTAAAAACATTTTCACCATAGTTTACTTCTCTTTGATTTGAAAAATTATAGTACAATTTTTTCATCCATTCAGAGTTAAAAACACTGTATATCTCTGAGTCTTTTTTAAAGTCTTTGATATGAGGACCTCTATATGATACCCCAAAATTATACTCTACTCCATTTTTTTTAATTTTTTCCATTGTCTCATTTACTAATCTTGAAAGTGGGGATTTCTCAAGATAGTTTTCAATTATAAACACACCATCCTCTTTCAAGGTGTTAATCATAGTATTTAAAGTAGAAGATTTATTTAGTTTTCTAATCATTAAAAAATATATTTAGGTTAGACTTTATGTTTTTTAAAGAGCTTTTAATTTCTTTAAATTCAGTATCATTTAATTCTGGCATTGGCATTCGCTCTTTTCTAGAAAAGAAACCATCAGCTTCAAGAATTGCTTTGTTACACCTATGCCAGCCATATTTTTTTACTACTGTTTCAAAAAATGGATCTTCAATTTTACTTATAATATTATTTATCAAATCTTTATCATTTTCATTCCAAGCTTTCCAAAAAAGCTCACCTATTCTTGCATCAATAATTGAGATTCCATTTAAATAAGCTCTAGCTCCATATTTTTTGTAATCCAAAAGAGTTTTTTTTCTTCCAGCTATAATAATTTTTATATCTGGTTCTAACTTTAAAATTTGTTTAGTCATGTTAAAATCTTTTGCATCTTCTTTAATTGCTACTATATGAGGTATTGTTTTTAACTTATTTAATAAACTTAAAGGCCAATTCATTTGTTTACCATTCATACCTGAAAGAAAAGGCATTTCATGAACTAATATTGGAAAGTTAGATTTTTGTCCTATGTAACTATAATGGTCTAAAACTTGTTGATCATCAAAAAATTTCTCTCTTACAATTAGAGAAATCATATCAGCCCCATCTTCCTTAGCTTTTTGAGCAAATTCAAGTGAAGTATACGTTGAACAGTGAATTGGATCCCCAACAATAACAATATTATCAATGTCAATACTTTTAACATACTTTATACAGAAAGTATTTAAATCCATTATTTCACTATCTGTTAATTGTGAATATCTAGAATTGTAAGCCATTGCATAAAACTTTCTAGCTCCTCCACTATATAGATGATCAATATATTTTTTTATTCCCTCAAAATCAATTTTATAATTAGAATCAAATGGTGTAAAAATTGTATAAAAACAACCATCCAATCTATCTTTTAATTTATTATACATAGTTATTTTGTTTTTAGTCTATTAATATCTTTATCTATCATTTTCTCAATAGTTTTTTCAATGGAAATCTCAGGAGTCCAGCCAATTGCCTTTTTTAATTTAGAACTATCCCCAACCATTCCTGGAGTATCGATTTTTCTATAGTATTTCTTATTAATCGATATTAATTCAAGGCCTGTTTTAGAATCTATACACTTCTCGTCATATCCATCGCCAACAAAAATAGGCTCAAATTCAAGATGTTCACATGCATGAACAATAATTGACCTTAGACTTGTCAACTTTCCAGATGAGAGAACAAAGTCATTGAAATTATTATTAGAAATTATGTCAAACATGGCATCAACAAAGTCAAATGCACTACTCCAATCTCGTGAAGAATCAATGTTTCCAAGTTGAACAGAATTTCCTCCAAACAACTTTAATCTAGCTAAATTAAATGTAAGTTTTCGGGTAACATAACTCCTTGGTCTGAACTCACTTTCATGGTTAAACATAATACCAGTTGATAAGTTCATTCTGTATGTCTTCCTGTATAGATCTACAAGTTTTAAAATAGTAAGTTTTGATATACCATATGGACTTGATGGACTCATTTTTGAGTTTTCATTTTTAGTATGATTTTCTGTGGAGTCAAATATTTCTGAACTACTAGCAAAAAATACTTTAATGTTTTTATCAATGAGCTTGACTGATTCTAAAATATTCAAAGTAGAAGTGACATTAGTTTGAATTGTAAATTGTGGAAACTCAAATGAATCCTGAACGTAGCTATTTCCCGCTAAACAAAATATTGTATCTGGTTTATTTTTATTAATTATTTTTTGAATTGAAAAAGAATCATTCAATTCTAGAGGTTCCAATTGAATTTGATTTTTAATACCAAGCTCATTAAGTCTCCAAAGCTTGTTATTTAAACCTGTATCACTTCCTCTCCTATAAGTTCCAATAACCTCAAACTTTTTTGAAATTAATTTTTTTGCCAAGATTGATCCATCTTGACCTGTAACTCCTATAATTAATATTTTTTTCATTGTTTAATTATTTTTGATATTGATTTAATTGCAGCCCTAAATCCGTAGTAATTATCTAAGTGTCCTTGCCATACTTCCAGGACTTTTTGTTCTTTAGAATTTAAAATCTGTTTTATATAACGAATATTATCTGGATTACCTTTTCCAATTTCAATACCTTCTCCATCAATACCTTCAGCATCTGCTATATGATAGTGACCAGAGAACTTGATTAATTCATTATAGGACTTGTCAAAATTATCACTCATAGTAGTTCGGCACATAAACAAATGGCTTAGATCTAAACATATTTCAAAATCATGTTTTTTTATATATTCAATTGCTTCATAATTATTGAATACATCTAGTTTTACTGATCCCCCAAAATACCATGCTATTGGAGGTAACCATTGAGGTAAAAGCTTAAGTTTATCCAATTTAAAATTTTCAACCAGGTTTGACATTGATTTATAAAATTCATTAATTGAGTTATAAGCTGAGAAGCTTCCAACGATAATAACTTCTTTAGAAGTAATATCTTCTATTTGTTTTGCTATGATTTTAATATCATCGAGCATTTTAATACTCATTTGTCTTTGTGAATTGATATCTGAAAAAGGATCTATTAGTTCTGTTGGACTAATGTAATCGGGTAGATGTATACTATATGAGTTCTCTGGAATAATTAATGAAGATTCTAATTTTTTTCTAGATTCAATATAAGAGAGATGAAATTCAAAATTTTGAATTTTAAACTCCTCTTGAATTGATTTAGCATCATGGAACCTTATTGGTAAAGAGATTTTTGAATTTATACAGTTTTCAATATCATAATCATCTATTTCAATTTTTTTTTCAAAATGAGATTTTTGAAGTACTTCTCCAGGATTAATATTTTTTATTAAGCTAATATTCTTATAGTTTTTAATTGAATTAATATCTAACCCAATTCTTGGTGATTTATAATCAAAATCTTGTAGATTAATTTTATCCCCAATTTTGAAATGTTTATTTGAAACTAAAGATCTACCAAGATTTTGTTTATTGAGTTTTTCACCTTGATTTAATTGTCTCTTTTCATTTCCATTAAACATCTCATCCCAATTAGATAGTAAAGCAGATAATTTTTTAAATTCTTCTGGTGTAGAACTTGTTGAGTGATCTAATCCCTTTTGATTTTTATCTAAGGTTATGTGTCTTTCAATTAGTTTAACTCCTAAAGATGCTGCAGCTATACATACCTCCCAATCTTCATCATGACTAGAATATCCTACATCTCTTTTAGTTAATTTTTTAAGTCTTTCAATATATCCAAGTTTGGCATTAAATAAAGATACTGGATAATTAGAGACACAATGAAGCATAATCCAATTCTGATATGACTTAATCTTATTTATAATATCTATTATCTCAATCTCCTCATGACAGCCTGTAGATATAATAAGTAGTTTTTTATACTCAAGTAGATTTAAAATTAAGTCAATATTTGAAAGTTCAACTGAGGGTATCTTAAAAAAATCAAAGTCATGAATATTCTCTCCGAAATCCAAAATATCAGTTGGAGAAAAAAAACTGATTCCAACTTTTAGTTTTTTATCTTTTGCATAACTGGTAAGTTTAATAATATCAACTGGGGAAATATAATTTCTATTGATTTCATATTTTAGGCTCTGATCTCCAATCTCATTTGAAAAATTATGATAACTATTATTAAGATTTCGATACTGAAATTTAATTCCCCAAACTCCTGACTCAAAAGAAGAATCAATAAGCTCTAATGCTTTATTATAATCTCCATCATGATTTATTCCTATTTCAGCTATTATTTTGACCATATTCTTATCATTAAATTTTGGTTTGCTTAATTAGACTAATTATAGATGAGTCTTTATTATAAAAATCTTGAGCAACTAGAATTAAGATAATTATTAAGGTCTCGGCTATAATTATTAAATAATTATCAATTTTTAGAAAGTAGTTAAACATCAAAATTGGCATAAAGACTAGACAAACCTTGAACCATTGAGATGTTATTTTTGAAATAAACTTTTTATAACTATAATTACTTGATTTTAAGACAAAAAATAACCAACAAGGAAAAATAATAAGGTTTGCTATAGCTGAACTTACAATAGCTCCCTCAACATCATAAAATTTAGACAATGTAAATAGTAGAATAGGAAAGATAATTGAATTTGCTGTTGAGATTATAGCTAGAGTCCTAACTTCCGAGCCCTTTGATATATGAAGCTTATTAACAAAAGCTCTGCTAGATACAAATGCTTGAATGATCAAAGAAATAATAAATATTTCTATGTAATCTATAAGGTATACTTTAGAAATTATTTCAAAAATTTTCTTGATGTTTAAAATTAACAAAAGAGAGATTGATGATCCGAGAAAAATATTAATTTGGGTTCCCTTAGTTAAGTAAAAATTAAATTTTTCATTATTAACTCCTTTCAAGCTTTTTGAGAAATAAGGAATAATTGCTGAGTTAATTATTCCAACAAGTATTGTATAAAACTTAACAAATTGCATTACACCATAATAAATAGCCAATGCAGATGGGCTAAGAAAAATTATTACTAAAGTTTTATCAAGTTGATTTTGAACTGCGCCATTAATAGAAATTACAAAGTTCCAAAGACTAAAATTTTTTATTTTATTAAACTGATATAACGAATTATTTATTTTGATTTGAGAGAATGAGAATCCATGATTTTTTATCAGTATAATTAAATGTACTACATGCCTAATTGAAATAATTGAAAAAATATAATAAAGAAAATATTCTAAGGGTACTTTCAAATTAAGCAGACCAATAATAACAATAATCTCGACAAATAAAAATATTGAGTTTATGAGATTTTCTGTTCTAAAATCTTTGAACCCTCTCAGAGCATTCGAAAAAGTACTTAGATAAAATAATAAAGGAGCAAATAAAATTATTGAATTAACATAGTCTCTATTTTGAACAACTGACAAAAAATTTATTAAACTATACTCCTTAATAATGAACAATGATAAAGATATTAAAGCTCCAATTAAAAGATAATAAAGACTAACAATAGATATTAAATTGGATCTGGAAGATGAAGAGTTTGTAATTGGAATATATCTCTCCAATGAAACAGAAAATCCTGATTTTAAAAAATCTAATTGAAAAATCAAGGAATAGAAAAAAATATATACTCCATAATTATCAATATCGAAAGTATCAAGAAATAATGCATACAAAATTATATTTGACAAAAAACGAAGAAAGAAATATCCTCCGTTAGATATTGTATCTATTATTAATTTTGAATTAATACTTCTAGTTTTCATAACTTCTTCCGATTGAGTAATAACATTGTGTCAAACTCAAAATGTTTCTTCCGTCAAAAATTTTAAAATTATTTTCCCACTTATAATCTTTAAACTCATCCCATTCTGTTAAAATTGCAACAGTATTTGATAATTTTAAAGCATTGGTTAGAGAATTCACAACTTTAATTTTTTTAGATTTTACATTAACCTTTTTCATAGATAAATCTTGAAATATTCTATCATCTGAAACCATTGGATCATATATTATTATATGAATTCCAGCATTTAATAGTTCACATGCAATATCAATAGAAGCTGATTCTCTAGAATCATTAGTATCCTTTTTAAAAGACCATCCAAGTAATACAATTGAATTATTTCCTGAATTATTTAACTCTTTTATTATTTTTTTTGAAAATCTATTTTTTTGATATTCATTTATTTTTACTACGGAATGCCAATAATCTGCGACTTCATTTAATCCATAGTGTTTACACAAATAAACAAGATTTAGAATATCTTTTTTAAAACAACTCCCCCCAAAACCTACTGATGATTTCAAAAATTCAGGTCCAATTCTTTTATCTAATCCTACAGCATTAGAAACTTCAACAATATTTGCTCCTGTTTTCTCACAAAGCGCAGATAGACTATTAATAGATGAGATTCTTTGAGCAAGCATAGCGTTTGAAGCAAGTTTTGATAATTCTGATGACCATACATTCGTTCTTAGGATTTTATCTTCAGAGATCCAGTTTTTATATATTTCAACTAATAGATCAACTGCTTTTTTACCTGATTTAGAATTATCCCCACCAATTAATACTCTGTCAGATTTATATAAGTCACTTATAGCAGTTCCTTCAGCTAAAAATTCTGGATTGGATATTATTTCAAATTTAAGATTTTTATTACCCTCATTAATAAGTATTTCTTTGACCTTTTCAGCAGTTCTTACAGGAAGAGTTGACTTTTCTACAACAATTTTGTCTGATTTAGCAGACTTAGCAATTTGCTTAGCACATGAAATTACATATTTTAAATCAGCTGCCATTCCAGCTCCTTCTCCATTAATCTTTGTAGGAGTGTTTACTGCAATGAAAATCATTTCAGATTTTTGAATTGCATTATCAATATCATAAGAAAAGAATAAATTTTTATCTCTTACTTTCTTTACTATTTCTTTTAAACCAGGTTCATAAACTGGTAAATTGTTGAGGTCTCCATTCCATGCATCAATTTTATCTTTATTATTGTCCACTAATATTACATTTATATCCGGACACTTTTCAGCAATTACAGCCATAGTGGGCCCTCCAACATGTCCAGCTCCAATACAACAAATATTTTTAATCATATTTCTTATTTAATAACCAAGATGAAGATTGAACTTTTTCTCCTAATCCATCAATTAACTTAATATTTAGATCATCACAAACTTTAAC
>MDTG01120084.1_pt1 | contig 11342 bp, 11 predicted proteins | sample 811421 | NCBI WGS metagenome assembly MDTG01 (sample SAMN05326645, study PRJNA326480) | marine metagenome | isolation source: seawater | place: Pacific Ocean: South East | collected 2011
ATCGTTACAAAAAAAACTAAAGATAAGCCAAGAAGTTTTTTTGATAATATAGATAAATGGGCAAAGGAACAGGGTGCTTCTGGTTTGGCATATTTTACTATTGAAAAAGAAAAAAATATATCTGGCAAGGGTCCCGTTGGTAAATTTTTTAGCGAGGATTCAATTAAAGAAATTATGAAAATAACTAATGCCGAAGTAGGAGATAGTTTGTTTTTAGCATGTGGTAAAACTAAAGAAATTGAAAAGATTTTGTCAATCTCAAGAGATAAAATTGCTAAAGACCTTAATTTAATAGACGAAAATAAATTCTCATTTTGTTGGATTGTGGATTACCCTATGTACGAAATGAATGAAGAAACCAAAAAAATTGAATTTAGTCATAACCCTTTTTCAATGCCTCAAGGAGATTTAGAAAAATTAGATTTTAGTAATCCTTTAAATATTAAGGCATTTCAATACGATATTGTGTGTAATGGTGTTGAACTTTCTTCAGGAGCAATAAGAAACCATATACCTGATTTGATGTATAAGCTTTTCTCTATTGCAGGGTACAATAAAAATCATGTTCATGAAAAATTTAGTGGAATGATAAATGCTTTAAGTTATGGTGCTCCTCCTCATGGTGGAATTGCCCCAGGTTTGGATCGTATTATAATGTTATTAGCAGATGAAAAAAATATAAGAGAAGTTACCTTATTCCCCATGAATCAAAATGCGCAAGATCTTATGATGAATGCCCCATCTGATGTTGAGCCAAAACAATTAAAGGAGTTAAATATTAAAATCGATAAAAAAAAGGATTAATTTTTAGATTTTATATTCAGTCTGATGTCACTCAAGTCTACTAATTTTTCTTCATAATTACTTCTGACAAAACCTTTAGAAGTAATATTTTTAACTATTTTTAGGAATTTATCATCTTCGCTTATTTCATCTTGATTATTTTTTGCTATTGATGGTGTGTGAGCTAGGTCTTCTTTGCCAAGGTATGAAATAGCTAATTCTCTGAATACATAATCCAATATAGAAGTAGCACTTAAAATTCTATCATTTCCATCAACCTTACCAGAGGGTTCAAATTTGGTATCGATGAAAGCATCAACAAATTCATCTAGCGGTACGCCATATTGCAAACCTAAAGAAATAGCGATTGCAAAATTATTCATTAAAGCTTTTACCAATTCACCCTCTTTGTTAGTGTCTATGAAAATTTCACCTATACGACCGTCATCATATTCTCCAGTGTGTAAATAAATCTTGTGCTCACCTATAGAAGATTTTTGTATATATCCTTTTCTTCTATCAGGCATTTTAAATCTACTTCCTGGTTTATTTTTAAAAATGCTTTTGTTATCAGTTTTTTTGGTTACCAAATTATTGGCTAAGTCATTCTTTAGTTCCTTGCTTATAATTTCTACTTTTTTCTTTGATTTATCATTTTCAGGTTTGCCACTTCCAACTTTTTTTGTTTTTCTATTATTTAATTTAACCTCAATTACTTCAACTTCACCATCATCTCTACTATCTATCTTAGACATTTCCGACTCATTTAGTTCACTTAAACCATGAATGGTTTTAAATGTGCATGTATAATATGTTTCTACTAAGTATTTTTTCATTTTTAAGGATGAATCTGATAATTGATCATATATATATTTTATAGTAAGTGTCTATGATATAATTATACAATTTAAAATTGTGTGGATTTAAATATGATCGGCATTAAACAAATTTTTACCTGGTGGAATAAGAAAACTTTTGGAACATTTCTAAAAACATTATTTTATGGAAAATACGTTGGTAAGGATGAATTTGGAAACAAGTATTACAAAAGCAAAAAAGACGAGAGATGGGTAATCTATTCAAAAGACATTGAAGCTACTAAAATTACCTCAGATTGGTTTTTGTGGATACATCATACTGTAAATGAGGTTCCAACAGAAAAAAATAAAAAATATTCATGGCAAAAAGATCATAATCAAAATTTGTCTGGAACTAATAAGGCATATAAACCTAACAAAATATCAAAAAAACAAAAATTTAAAAGTTATGAATCTTGGAAAAATTAGTATTATATTATTAGCGTCAATTTCTTTACTTTGTACTAAAATCAACGCAGATGATAAAATAATTTCTGCTCCGATAATTAATCTTGAAAACTTGGAGCCAAGTTTTGAGACCTTGGAAAATGAGGAAGATTTTAATGACAATTTAAGTCAAGAACTGAAGCAAAGAAAAGAAAAACTCACATTAAACAACAATTTTGTTTCTATAAATTTAATTGGTTTAGACAAAATTACAGCCAAAACAAAAAAAATAAACGTTAAGATTGGAGAAACCGTAAAATTTGGATTATTAGAAATAAAAGCTTTAAAATGCGGAACATCATCTAAAAAAAAGAAAAATGATTCCGTTGCTTATATACAAGTTAGAGATATATCTGAAAATCAAAATGAGAAAGTCTTTATTTTTAATGGCTGGACCTTTTCATCTAATCCATCTTTAACACCCTTTGATCATGCCGTTTACGATATTTGGTTAGAGAGTTGTAGCGCTGCTTAATAAAAATTTTCTTTACTAAGCCAGTTAGTATCAAAATTTGATTCAACGAACTTTTTATGATTCAATATTTTTTTATGTAAATCAATTGTTGTTGTAATGCCTTCTAAAACAAATTCATCTAGAGATCTTAAAGTTCTTTGAATAGCTTCAGTTCTGTTTCTGCCTTTACAAATAATTTTTGCAATTAAACTGTCGTAAAATGGAGTAATTTTACATCCCTGAAAAATTGAACCATCTACTCTAGTTCTAAATCCTGATGGTTGATGACATACTGAAATAATTCCAGGGCAAGGCTGAAAGTTTTTTGATGGGTCTTCAGCATTTATTCTACATTCGATTGAGTGCCCTCTTGGATTGATATCTTGTTGTTTTAACGCAGTTTCACCAGTAAAGGCTATCCATAACTGCTCTTTAACGATATCAATTCCAGTTTGAACTTCAGTCACAGGATGCTCTACTTGAACTCTGGTATTCATTTCAAGAAAATAAAACTTTCCATCCTCGTAAATAAACTCAACAGTTCCCGCTCCCTCATAACCAATATTTTCAACCATCTTCACAGTTTTATTAAGTAAATCTTTTCTTTGTTCTTCAGAAAGGACTGGGCTTGGAGTTTCCTCTATCAATTTTTGATGTCTTCTTTGAACCGAGCAATCTCTTTCTCCTAACTGAACAGTTCTATTTTTGCCTGACATAATTTGTACTTCAATATGTCTTGGGTTCTTAAAATATTTTTCGATATACAATGCATCGTTACCAAAATATTTTTTAGCTTCATTCTTGGCTAATAGAAACAAGTGTTCTAGATTTTTTTCATCATCTACTATTTTCATGCCTTTGCCGCCTCCACCTGCAGCTGCTTTTATTAAAACTGGATAACCAATATCTTTACAGAGAGATTTTGCTTCACCTAAAGAGGACACTGAGCCTTCAGATCCTTCTATCACTGGTAAACCATTTTTTTTCGCTATTTTTTTTGCCTGTATTTTATCTCCCATTTCACCTATTAATTTTGCACTTGGCCCTATAAATTTTATCCCATGTTTCGTAACAACATCTGCAAATTTCGAGTTTTCTGATAAAAAACCATAACCTGGATGAATGGCTTCGGCACCAGTTAAATCTACAGCTGACATTAATGCAGAAATATTTAAATAACTATTTTGAGGTTGATGAGAACCAATACATACGCTTTCATCAGCTAATCTTACATGCATCGATTCAGAGTCTACGTCCGAGTGAACCGCAACAGTTTTTATACCCCATTCCTTACATGCTCTGATTATTCTAACAGCAATTTCACCTCTGTTGGCAATCAAAACTTTTTTAAACATCTATTATTCTAAAATAATTAAAGTTTGACCAAATTCGACTGGTTGGCCATCGTTGACTAATATCTTTTTTACTGTTCCGTCAGAGGAAGAGGGGATATGGTTCATAGTTTTCATAGCCTCAACGATCATAACTGTTTGTCCTTTTTTAATTTTATCTCCAACAGAAACAAACTGTTTTGCACCGGGTTCAGGTGCTAAGTAAGCAGTACCAATTATAGGTGATTTTATTCTTATACCTTTTTGTTCGCTGGCATCAGATAAGACACTCTTAGTTGGAGAGACTACAGCAGCCGTTCTTCCTGCATCGATGCCTCCTCTTGAGGCTTTAGAAACTTTTATTTTTTTTGTACCTTCTTGATATTCAATCTCTGTTAAATTAAATTCACTGAGATAATCTACAAGTTCTTTAATTAATTTTTTTTCAATTTTCATTTTTTCAACAAAATTATAGAAGCTTTTAAAGCCAATGTATAGCCCTCTGTTCCTATTCCACATATAACTCCGGTAGCAACACTGCTTATGAGAGATTTATGTCTGAATTCTTCTCTTTTATAAATATTAGTAATATGTAATTCAATAACAGGAATTTTTAAAATTTTTAGAGCATCATGAATTGCAACAGAAGTATGTGTGTAACCCCCAGCATTAATGATAATACAATCGCAATCATTTCTTGAATTTTGTATTTCACTAACTATCTCCCCCTCAATATTAGATTGAAAAAATCTTAATTCAATATTGTTTTCTTTTGAGAAAGATAAACAATCTTTTTTAATATTATCTATAGAAATACTTCCATATTTATCTTTCTCTCTTTCACCTAAAAGGTTAAGATTAGGACCATTTACTATTAAAATTTTATGCATTATTTTGATATAAAAAAAATTAATTACTAAATTATGGCAAAAATACAAATTAATGGAAGAAAAACAACAATAAAAGAAAATACTACTATTTTCGATGTATTAAAAAGATTTAAATTAAATGAAAAAAAAGTTGCGGTAGAGCTAAATGGGGTAATTATTGTTAAAAACAAATATAAAAGTAAAAAAATCAAGAAAAGTGACCAAATTGAAATAGTTCAATTTATTGGGGGAGGGTAATTGAAAAAAGACATCTTTAAAATTGATAAGACTATTATTAAATCACGACTTATAGTTGGCACTGGCAAATATAAAAATTTGAATGAGACAGCTAAAGCTATAAAAGCCTCAGGAGCAGATATGGTTACTGTTGCAGTGAGAAGAGTAAATATTCTGGATAAAAAAAAACCTTTATTGATGGATTATATTGATCCAAAAAAAATAAAGTATTTACCTAATACAGCAGGATGCTTTAACTCCTCTGATGCTTTACGAACTTTGAGATTAGCTAGAGAGATGGGTGGATGGAAAATGGTAAAGTTAGAAATTCTTGGTGACAAGAAAACATTATATCCTGAAATGATTGAAACCATTAAAACTACAAAAATTCTGGTAAAAGAGGGTTTTCAAGTTTTAGTATATTGTACAGATGATCCATTACATGCAAAAAAATTAGAGGATCTTGGTGCATCTGCGATAATGCCGTTAGCTGCTCCAATAGGATCGGGATTAGGAATATATAATAGATTGAATATCTCATTAATTATTAAACAATCAAAAATTCCGGTCATAGTAGATGCCGGTCTAGGTACGGCCTCCGACGCATCAATTGCGATGGAGATGGGATGTCAAGGAGTACTAGTAAACTCAGCTATAGCATTAGCAAAAAATCCCATACTTATGGCTGAGGCTTTTAAGAATGCTGTTATATCTGGCCGACAGTCCTTCTTATCAGGAAGAATGAAAATAAATTCTTTTGGAGTAGCAACATCACCCACTCAAGGATTAATTAGCTAGCTTTTTTTCTTCGTGTCCACAATGTTCGTGGTTTATTAGCTTTTTTAATTTGACTTTTCCCTTTAAAATTCTTGAGCATTACTTTTTCATTCTTTTTTTCCACTTCATTAGATTTATAATTTTCATTATCTTTTCTTAGCTTTGTTTCAAAAACTTTATTTATATTTTCAATCTTATTTATTAATTTTTTTGATTTATTTAATAATTCTATTGTATACTCAGGAATTACCATATGGGGATTTGCGGTAAATTCTATTTTATATGCGTATTTTTTTTGAAAATAATTAATTTCTTTTGATAAGAAAGTATTTATATAAACACTTACTTTTTCAGGCAAGTGAGCTTTTATTATTTTTATTTTGTTATTAAAAGCCAACATTTCAATTTTTTTAACGATTTTTTGAGAAAAAGATTCTAAAGAGAGATTAGTTTCCCATTTTATTGAACCTTCTCTAAGTCTCTGTCTTGTCATTTCTAAAAGGCCAAAGTTGCTTATTCTTCCTATTTGAATTCTGGCTCTATCTTTTCTTACACATTCTCTCATTTTTTTTTCAACTGTTCTTTTATTATAAAAATTTAACATATCTATAAAATCTATTACAATTAACCCTGACAGATCACGTAATTTAATCTGTCTACAAATTTCTTCTGCGGCTTCTACATTAGTATTAACTGCAGTTTTTTCTATATTCATTTGCTTAGTTGATTGACCTGAGTTTATATCTATCGAGACCAAAGCTTCTGTTGGGTTTATTACTAAATATCCACCTGACTTTAATTTTACTGTTGGTTCAAAAATATTATTTAATTCTTTTTCTATAAGAGAATCGTGAAATAAAGGTATTTTACCTCTATACTTTTTTACAAGTTTTACATTTTTTGGCATTAATTCTTTCATGAATTTTTTAGTTTTTTGATATCCTTCATTTCCATCTACATAAATATACTTAGTTTCATTATCGTAAATATCTCTTAATGCTCTCTTAATTATATCACCCTCCTCATAGATTAATGAAGGTGCGTTAGAAGTAACAGCTCTATCTTTAATTTCTTCCCAGGTTTTTAATGTATTTTGAAAATCTTTTTCAATTTCATTTTTTGTTTTATTTGCGCCAGCGGTTCTAACAATAACTCCCATACTTTTTGGAATTTCAATTTTATTTAAAATTTCTCTAATTTTTTGTCTATCGTTTGAATTAAATATTTTTCTAGATATACCACCACCTTTTGCAGTGTTAGGCATCAAAACCATATATTTACCAGCCAGGGATATGAAAGTGGTTAAAGCTGCTCCTTTTTGACCTCTTTCCTCTTTTAAAACCTGAATTAGTATGACTTGCCCAGGTTTGATAACTTCTTGTATCCTATATTTTTTTAATCCATATGAATTTTTTAACTTTTCTCTATAATTGCTTTTTGTTTCATTAGGTGTTTCATTTTCCTTTTTATTTTCAGTTGACTCATTTTCATCTTTTTCAGAATTAGAGTTTTCTAATTTTTCATTATTAGAATTATCTGTTGAAGAATTAACTTCTTCAATATTAGTGTTTTTAAGATCTTCTCTAATTTTTTCTTCTAAATTTTTTAATTTCTCTTTATCTTCAAGAGGTATTTGGTAATAGTCCGATTGAATATCGTTAAAAGCCAAGAAGCCATGTTTTATTCTTCCAAAATCAACAAAAGCTGCTTGGAGCGAGGGTTCAACTCTACTAATTGTTCCTAGATAAATATTATTTTTAAAATTTATCCTATTCTTATCTTCGTATTCGTATTCTTCAATTGTGTTATTTGATTTAAGAACGATTCTAGTTTCATCAGGATGCGATGCATCGATATATAAATTTTTTCCCATTTAAAATGAATTCCTTTTAAGATTATTTTTGTTTTTGTAAGCATAAATTTTTTATAGTTAATGATATTATATAACATTTATTTTAGATAATTTAAATGCCTTAAGATAGCCAAATTTAAGGATATAAGTTGATTATTACATGGTAAAATTAATAAATTTTTCTGCAAAAATAGTAATAATTATTATTGCAATATTTTTCACACTAATTTTCTCATCATTCATTTATTTTTCATCTGGTTTACCAGACTATAAAAAGCTTGCAGATTATCAGCCGCCTATATCCAGTAGAGTTTATTCAAAGGATGGAAAATTACTTGCTGAATATGCAATAGAAAAGAGAATCTTTGTACCAATTGATGCTGTTCCAAAAACAGTTATAAATTCTTTCTTATCTGCAGAAGATAAAAACTTTTTTGAACATCCAGGTGTTGACGCTAAAGGTATTTTAAGAGCAATTATAAAAAATATACAAAATATACTTGGAGACAAAAGACTTGAAGGAGCTTCGACTATAACACAACAAGTAGCTAAAAATTTTTTATTAACTAATGAAGTTTCAATTAAGAGAAAAATAAAAGAAGCAATTCTAGCTTTTCGGATTGAAAAGGCTTACTCAAAAAAAAGAATTTTAGAGTTATATTTAAATCAAATTTACCTCGGGCAAGGAACATATGGAGTGGCCGCAGCAAGTCTTGAATATTTTGATAAATCTATTAAAGATTTAGATTATTCAGAAGCGGCATTATTAGCAGCACTTCCAAAAGCTCCTAGTAGATACAATCCCGTAAAAGATCCTGTAGAGGCAAAGTTTAGAAGAAATTTAGTTTTAAAAAATCTAAAAAATAATGGATTTATTAACGAAAAAGAGTTTATGGAATTTAAAAATAAAAAGATAAAATTAAAACAAAGAAAAATTGAAATCGTTAACGAGGCGAATTCTTATACTGAGGAGGTTAGAAGAATAATTAAAGATAAATATGGATTTGAAAAATTATATACGCAAGGCTTAAATATTAAATCACCTTTAAATATAGATTATCAAATCAAAGCAATTAATGCATTGAGAGACGGTATAGAATCTTATGATCGAAGAAATGGTTGGAGGGGACCTATAACAAATAAATATAAAGAAAAAAAATGGGAAGAAAAGCTTAAAAAAATTAACCTTGACCCAACTTTAAATTGGGAAAAAGCCGAAATAGTTGAAACCGATTTAAATTATATTTCAGTAAAATTTAAAAAAAAAAAAATCAAAATATATAAAAAAAATCTACAGTGGGCTTTAAGAAAAAAGCCAATAAATGATATATTTGAAATTGGAGATTTGATTTTTATTAAAAAAATTAAAGAAGAATGGGTTTTAAAACAATACCCTGAAGTTAACGGTGGTATCGTAGCTTTAGATCCCTTTACGGGGGAAGTAAAAGCCTTAGTCGGAGGGTTTAGCTATATATCAAGTGAATTTAATAGAGTAACTCAGGCCAAGAGGCAACCAGGTTCAGCTTTTAAACCTTTTGTTTATGCAGCAGCTATGGAGAATGGCTTGTCTCCAAATTCAATAGTTCTTGACGCACCATTCATTGCAGAACAAGGAATAGGACTAAAAGATTGGAAGCCTGAAAATTATGGAAAGAAATTTTATGGCCCTTCTACTTTAAGAAAAGGAATTGAGTTTTCAAGAAATTTGATGACCGTAAGAATAGCAAAAAATCTCGGTTTAAATAAAATTTTAAAACTTTCTAAAGATCTTGAGATTTATGAAGATATTCCAGAATTATTATCAGTTTCGCTAGGCTCGGTTGAAACTTCACTTTTAAATTTAACTGCAGGTTACGCAACCTTTGTGAATGGCGGGAATAAAATTAAACCTGCTTTAATAAATAGAATTCAAGACAGGAGAGGAAAAACTATTTACTCTCCAAATTTTGCAAACTGTAAAGGCTGTGACAGATTTTCAGAAAATAATTTAAACTCAAATTTACCATCAATTGAATTTAACCGAAAAAAAATAATTAGCGAACAAACAGCCTATCAAATTACTTCGATATTAAATGGTGTAATTTTAAGAGGGACAGGAAAAAAACTTAGAGATCTTAAAGTTCCTTTAGCTGGAAAAACTGGAACGACTAATAATAATTTTGATGCTTGGTTTATCGGATATAGCTCAAATCTTGTTGTTGGCGTCTACGTTGGTTTTGATAACCCTAAAACATTGGGGAAGTATGAAACCGGTTCAAAAGCAGCACTTCCGATTTTTAAAAAATTTATAAAAGATGCTTTATACAAGGAAGATTTTAAAGATTTTTCTATTCCTAATGATATTTACTTTGCGCCTATAAATTATGATACTGGAAAACAATCAGATTTTGATGATAAAAATTTTATATTAGAAGCTTTTAAACTCGAAGATATTAACAGTTTCAATAATAAGCAATTAATTTCCAATTATAACTATGATAATCTAATAAAGTTTAGACAATTTTATTAATGACCTCATTTAACTTACAATTGACAAAAGTAAAAAAAACTCTTGATAATATAAGGGGGTATCTTTGAAAAAAATGATATTATCGAAAAGTTAAAAAAATTGACCAATGAAGCTTCAAGTGAAAATTTTTGGAAAGATCAAAATAAAGCTAAATTAATCTTAAGAGAAAAAAAATTTTACGATGATTTAATATTATCTATTAATACTTTTGAAGATGAAATTAAAAATGTCGTTGATTTACATAATCTGAGTTTAGAAGAAAAAGATGATGCAGTCCTAGCTGATTGCAATTTAAAATTGGATAAAATCTTAAAAGAAATAAAAAAAACAGAGGTAAATTGTTATTTATCAGGAGAAAATGATAAACTAGATATCTATTTGGAAATACATGCTGGCGCTGGTGGCACAGAGAGCCAAGACTGGGCAGATATGCTAAAAAGAATGTATCTCAAATGGTTTGATAGAAAAAAATATAGTTATGAAATAATTAGCGAACATAAAGGTGAAGAAGCCGGCATTAAATCGAGTACGTTAAAAATCATAGGAATTAATTTATACGGATTAATGAAAAGTGAGTCAGGGGTTCATAGGTTGGTAAGAATTTCTCCTTTCGACAGTGGAGCTAGAAGACATACTAGTTTTGCAAGTGTATGGGTTTATCCAGTAGTAGACGACGACATAGATGTAAAAATTGATGAAAGTGAATTAAGAATCGATACATTTAGATCCAGTGGAGCTGGTGGGCAGCACGTTAATACCACAGATAGCGCGGTAAGAATAACTCATCTACCAACAAAAATTGTTGTGCAATGTCAAAATGAACGATCACAGCACAAAAACAAAGAAACCTGTTACAAAATGCTTAAAGCAAGATTATATGAGCATGAAATACAAAAAAGGGAAAAAAATAACTTGAAGAGTTTAGAGTCGAAAACTGAAATTGGCTGGGGACATCAAATAAGATCATATGTGCTTCAACCTTATCAATTAGTTAAGGATTTAAGAAATAAAACAGAAAGCACCAACCCTGATGAAGTTTTAAATGGAGATTTAGATAAATTTATTGAAGCTGGAATACTAAATAGGTAAACATGAGGAAAATTTTACTAACCGTAATTATATCATTATCTTTTTTATTTTTTTCATTACTGATCTATATGTCTACATCTGGCATTGAAACCAATAGATTTAATGCCTTACTTGAAAATAAAATCACCTCTAATTTA
>MDTG01182821.1_pt1 | contig 11342 bp, 11 predicted proteins | sample 811421 | NCBI WGS metagenome assembly MDTG01 (sample SAMN05326645, study PRJNA326480) | marine metagenome | isolation source: seawater | place: Pacific Ocean: South East | collected 2011
AATAAAGTTGCATTAAAACGAAGCTCTAAACCTATCAATGAACAATCGATTCTTGAGATTGAGGAGGCACTTGGGAAATCTTTAAAAAGAGACATAAGAACTCATTCACCAGTTACCAAGGGAGATATATGAAGAAGTTAGTTGCAGCATTAGCTTGTCGTAATCAAGGTAGTCGTTTGTATGGCAAACCTTTGCAGAATTTGGATGTAGACAATGATATCTCTATTCTTGACAATATTATTAAATGTTTGCAGAAAATCTCTAAAATAGATGAAATTGTTTTGGGAATTGCTGACGGCATTGAAAATGATGTATTTGTTGAATATGCAAATAATAATCGTATTAAGTATATCCGTGGGGATGAAGAGGATGTTTTGGATCGCTTAATTAAGTGTGGAGAGTTAGAAGAAGCTACGGATATTATTCGAATAACCAGTGAATCTCCTTTCCCTTATTTTGATTTATTTGATGAGGCATGGAAGCAACATATTGAAAAAAAAAATGATTGTACATTTCTTGACAATATTATTGATGGGTGTGGTTTTGAAATATTATCAATCAATGCATTGAAAAAATCACACAATGATGGAGAAGAAAAACATCGCTCAGAATTATGCACTTTGTACATCAGAGAAAATAAGGATAAATTTAAAATAGGATATATAGATGCTCCATCAAAATTATATAGAAAAGATATTAGATTGACAGTTGATTATCCTGAGGATTTGATTGTTTGCAGGGCAGTATATAAATACTTTAAATCCTCGGCACCAAATATACCATTAGGAGATGTAGTAGATTTTTTAGATAAAGACGAAAAGCTGTTGGAATTAATCTCACAATTTTGTGAAGATGGTTATGGATCAATGTATTTATAATTTTAAATTAAAAAATGTATAAAAAATCAGAAAAATTATTGGAGAGAGCATTAAAGTCAATCCCCTTAGGATCACAAACTTTTAGCAAAAGTTTGACACAATATCCCAGAGGAGCTTCACCATTTTTCATTGAAAAGGGTAAAGGAGCAAAGGTATGGGATGTAGATGGAAACGAGTATATTGATTTCATAAATTCTTTAGCCGCTGTAACAATTGGATATTGTGATAAAGATATTGATAGAGCAGTGCAAAATCAAATGAAGAATGGCATAACTTTTTCATTGCCACATATGCTAGAGATGGAGGTGGCTGAAAAATTAATTGAAATTATTCCATCAGCTGAAAAGGTACGATTCGCAAAGAATGGAACTGATGCTACAACTGCAGCTATCCGTATGGCAAGAGCCTACACAGGTAAAGATCATATTGCAATTTGCGGATATCATGGTTGGCAAGATTGGTATATTGGATCAACCTCAAGAGATTTAGGTGTCCCACAGGATACAAAAAATCTGACACATAAATTTGAATATAATAATCTTAGTTCATTGGAAAATATATTTAACCTTCACGATATAGCTTGTGTGATTTTAGAGCCAATGAATATTGAATTTCCTGAGGGTAATTTTTTAAATAAAGTTAAAGAGCTTACTCATAATAATAATGCGATTTTAGTATTTGATGAGACTATTACAGGTTTTCGATTTTCTTTGGGTGGTGCACAAGAGTTTTTTGATGTCACTCCTGATTTATCAACTTTTGGGAAAGGTATGGCAAATGGTTATCCTCTTTCTGCTGTTGTTGGAAGTAATGAGATAATGCAAAAAGCCGAAGATATATTCTTTTCAGGTACTTTTGCTGGAGAAACATTATCACTTGCTGCAGCAAGTAAGATTATTGATAAATACAAAAAAGCAAAGGTGATAGAACATATTTCAGAAATAGGTAATTACTTATTAAAAAATTTAAATCAACTTATTGAAGATAAAGCTTTAAATAATATTTTTTTCACATCTGGACATCCATCATGGAGTTTTTTACAAACTAAAGAGCAAGAAAGATATAGCTTGCTTGAGATTAAAACTTTTTTCTTACAGGAGATGTTTAAGCGTGGAATTTTGACATTAGGTTCTCACAACATAAGTTTTTCGCATTCAAAAGAAATGGTTGATCATTTAATAGAAGTCTATGAGGAGGTTTTGCCAATCATTGAAAAGAATTTAAATAATCAGACTTTACTGCAAAATATAAAGGGAGACATATTAAAGCCATTGTTCAAAATTAGATGAATATATAATTTAAAATTAATTTATTTCATCAAATAGAGCTTAGCCGTGAGATGCTTTGGCTAGTAATCTAATATATACTTTATTTAATCTGAGTCTATATCAAAGTAATTCAAAGTTATTAGTTAGCTTTTTCTGAATATCAAACCACTCAGTCATTAGTAAGAAATTTTAGGATAGATTTTGCCATTATAGAAAGGATGCTTTTCGGAAAGTGCAGCGAACATATCGCTTACTAACGAGAAATCGACACCTTTAAATGTTTGATAGAACGCCTCTATTGATTGCTTCTCATGCTGCAAAATGTCTGGATTTAAATTGGCAACAGTCTTAACCCCGTAAACTTCTACGAGAACATCATTGTTGAACACTTGGTTGAAGATAATTCTTGTTCTGTCGACGTGATAATCAGAGGTTACTACTTTTATTCCTGTAACTTTTTTATCACTAAAAAAATCACGACAATAGATTGCATCACCAACTGTGTCACGTGCTTGTTTGATAGCGGTTATTGATTTTGCATCAATGTTCGAGCTGTTTATAATATAGTCTCTTACCACATCAGCAATTGATGTAGTGCAATCAGAACGATAATCCCAACCAAGAGTCACTAACTTGTCGAATTTGTTGCGCGAAAACATATCTATTGCCAAATCAGCTCGCGCGACAGATTCATTTCCTAATCCAAGATTCTTCGACATTAAGTGAGATAAAACAACTAACAAATTCATCTATCTGATACTCATACCTAAGTGTTCAAATGTTACCCTATCTCCTCTCTCCGCAGATATTAGACATTTTGATCCTATAACAATATCGTAGTATTTCGCCTCTAAACCAAAACCAGGGCGGATTCTTCGAACGTTGTCTTTTGTAATAATTTCTCCCTTTTTAACGTCTTTTACAAAATATAGAGAACGACGAAAAATCTTATTACTATCTTCTAAAGATGATCTGCTAAAGTTCTTTGAACCCAATGCTCCAAAAGCTTCCTTGGTCTCATTGACTAACGACTTCATTTCATCTGGCTCAAGCGAAAAGCTACTATCAACGCCACCATCAACTCTGTTTAGGGTAAAGTGTTTTTCGATCGCAGTAGCACCCATTGATGTGGCTAGTATACTTGCTAAGTTACCGATTGTATGGTCAGAAAGACCAACTTGAAGATTAAACTCCTTTTGCAATATCGGAATCATGTTCAAGTTCGTTTCAGATAAAGGTGCTGGATAGCTGCTAATACAATGGAATAATAAAATATTTTCATTACCAACAGACTTTGCAACTTCGATTGCTTCACCAATTTCTTCACAAGATGCCATGCCAGTTGACATTAGCATCGGCTTTTTCTTTTTAGCTATATACTTGATAAGCGGCAAATCGACAACTTCAAAAGATGCCACTTTGAAGGCAGGTGTATCTAAGCTATCTAACAAATCAACTGCAGTTTCATCAAATGGTGAAGAAAAAAGGGTTATCCCGATTTCTTTTGCGTACAAGAAAAGCTCCCTGTGCCACTCAAAAGGAGTGTAGGCATCGCTATAAAGATCGTACAAAGACCGTCCTTCCCACAGACCATTATTAATAAGAAAATCTGGTTTGTTTACATCAATTGTCATTGTATCGGGCGTGTAAGTTTGAATTTTGACGGCATCAACTCCTGCGTTAAGCGCAGCCAGAATTAATTGTTTAGCTCGGATGATTGATCCGTTATGATTTGCAGATACTTCGGCAATTATGTATGGGTAATTTTCACCAGAAATTTTTCTTGAATTGATAACAAAGTTATCAGCTGTCATATTTCAAACCTTCTTTATCTAATCTTTTAAGTTCATCTATGATATTTGAATTCCACCCAGAGAAATTAGAAGGTAATTCTCTTATATAGTGATGGGTCCCTACACCTCTTTGCTTTTTTGATGTCCAATTATCAGTTAGTAATGCAGGTAGAAACTCAATAAATAAATTTTCCATACTTTCTATCAATACAGCATATGTTTTGACAAATGTGTCATCAGTCTCTTTAAAGTTTACATATTTCTGTTTTACGATTGGTCCAGTGTCAAAGCCACTATCAATTAAATGTATTGTTACACCACTTGGGGTTTTGTCATAAAACGACCAGAAATTTGGATGAGCTCCACGATTGTATGGAAGATATGATATGTGCAGATTAAATACTGGACATTCTAAACCTTCGATCACGTTCTGTTTCAGAATATGCCTATATCCATAGCTAACCACACAATCATAGCCTTTAATGGCATCGATTTTATCTTGGGTGTGATCAACAGCACAATTGTTAGAGACTAGAGCATCAATCAGCTTTGTTTGGGTTTGATCGTAACCTAGAAATAGAACTTTTTTCGTCGGGCTTTCAACTTGGTTTATGCTTATCATTTCAGATACCGCTTTTAGGTTTTTTGTCTTCAGCTAGTGAGCCTTTCAGCATGCCATCAGTAAAGCTAAAATCTTTGCAAGGACGCTTTACTTCTTTGAGTACGTTAGCACATTCATTCTTCTTAGCTTTAACCATCTGCTGTTGAATTACTTCCATTTTAAATTTCAACTCGTCAAAAGATCTCACCTCACACCCCCAAAATACAAGTTTAAGTCCTATATTATAGATAAGTTTAATGATTGAAAAGCATGTTTTTTTCTTCTATCATATCCTATTATATTATGAGGCGAATATTTCAGTCTGAATCTCTTTGCAAGTCATTAATATTGACAATGATATAGTTTAGAGGTTAATAGACCATCTTATCTGATTTTGTAAAAATCAAAAATTTCTGGAGTAAAAAATGAATTTTAGGGTATGTATTGGAAGCACTGAAGGAGCTATTTCATTTGGAAAGGTTATACATGATAAAAACAACATACATATTGAATCAGATTTTCAAGAATCAATAGTTCACGAAAATGCTTTAGGTACAACATTATGTTTTGGAAGGGCCAAGAGTAAAGATAAATCCAAAAAAATTACTGAATGTCTTGATCAAATAAGCAAACAGTCCTTTAATTCAGTTTTTAGTGAATTAGAGGGAAGATTTGTATTGTTTTTTATTACTCAAAATAGCTTATATACCAGCTCTGACCAATTTGGTAAGTTAGATATTTTTTATCAAAAAAATGATAATAATATTACATTAGCTTCAAGCTTTGAGCTATTACCTGAAAGTCCTGCTAAAGAGGGGTTTAATCAAGATGCATTAGCGCATACACTAACTTATTATGGATTTTGTCCTCCAAAAAAAGACACACTTTATAAATCAGTGAAAAGACTTGGTGTTGGTGAAAGTATGCAAATTCAAGATGGTAAATTAACTCTTCTAAAGCAAGATTACGCTATACCAAGTATTAAAGAATATGACGATAGAAAGCACGACGATTATGCGAATATTTTCTTGGACCATCTAAAAGATTCTGCTTCAAATGTGGGTAACCTAGTCTATTTGTCCTCAGGGTGGGATTCTACCTCTATTTTAGCAGGGTTGGTGCACACCGTTGGCAGAAATAAGGTTACTGGTGTTATTGGAAGGATGAAGTATTCAGAGCGAAGTGGTTACTGCAATCAAATTGAAATAGATAAGGCTAAGAAGTTTGCAGATTATTACAAAATAAAATTAGATGTGGTTGATTTTGATCTAACTAGGAGAGATGAGAAGTTTTATAAATCATTGAGAATGAAGATGCGTAAACATCAATTGTATGCAATTACAGGTTTTACACACAGTGGACTAGCTTCTAAGGCATCTGAACTTTCAACAAAAAATGAAACAATTTTTGCAGGAGAGATTAGTGATGGTGCCCATAATTTAGGCTTTAGTCAGTATGCGACTATCTTTCATCCATCACATGGATTTAGGGAATATAGCGACAAGATGGCAAGTTATTTATTTGGACCAACTTTCCTATCACTTTTGATGAATGGAAAATATGTTGATGATCCTGTCTACCAACTATTTAAATCAAGAATTGGTGCCGAGACTATTTTTGAAAAAGTTAAAAGTACTCCCGAAGATATTAAATTACAACTTTTGACCAGTTTTTTTTTAAGAGATGCAAGATTGCCCCTTTGGTCACTTGATAATAATAAGTTATTAACATCACAAGGTGTGAAAAAATATACTAAAAATATGCAGAAGATCTATCTATCAGCTATTGCTAAAAATATGGATATTGATAATATTTATGCAAGTTACTTGTATTTATATAATAGTTTTCACTGGCAAGGCTCTACGGTCAGGTCTTTACAAACATTAGCAGATTATTATTCTTTAAATACAGATTTACCATTTTGGAATAGTGATTTACAAGATTTTTTAGCAAAAATGCCTGAAGAGTGGGGACGTGGTTTGGATTTAAATCCAACAAAATATCCATTAAAAAAAATGCTACAGGATAAGCTTGATTATCCATATGATTATCAAGAAGGAGCACATTCGTATACTTACGATGTGGACCATTCATTTAACCATGCACAAGAAGTTTTCTGTTATTCAGCATTGACTGAGGATTTTCAGAATAGTGTAAAAGATAAACCTTATCATCAAATTTTATCCGAGGATTATTTCGATTTAGACTATCTTGATAGGTTAGTAGATGATTACATTAATTCCCCAAAAGATATTAGCGTTAAAAATATTGTTGAATTAGTCCCTATTATTATGTTGTGTTATGTGGGTTGGTATGGAAAAGAAGGATAGCTCGTTTAGAAATTATTTCTTTGTTGGCATATCGATTAAATTATTTTGTTTTTTGCTTTTGGCTATATTTTTTAATTGGCGTATTTACGTTATTGATAATACTAGTCGCCCTTTTGTGTTTAAGATGATACAGAAAATGCATAAGCACCAGTGGATAAAAAGAGTAACTGAACATCATAGTGCATTATTTAATTCTAATAGCATTGCTATTAAATTAGCAGATAAAATAATTAATCAAATGTCTGACAGTGCAGTTATTAAATCGGCACGCGAGTTGTATAAGAGTAAAGAGACAGATTTAGTTTTTAAGAAAACCTTAGCTAAACACATAACTTTACTCACTTCGCTAAATCAATATATTATAAATAACCAAAAAATCATAAAACCAACTCTATTTATTAGTAAGAGGTATCGTAAAATTTTACAAGGTAATCCAGAAATATTAGATAAGAGTATTAAAGTTAAATTTGGGTTTTACTGGGGAGGCCTACAATTGAGAACAATTTGGTTAGTAATGTCTTTTGGATACCTTATTCATCTTTTGATACAGCCTTTTTGCAAAAAAAATATAAATCGAAAAATATTTAAATATGCCATATCTATAGCTTTTCCTTGGGCAACAAAGTTCAAAGGTGCTCGAGAATTTACTTTTTTAGTTGATGATAATATTATTAAGAAGAATGAGGTAGTATTTTTAGTGGAATACCCAGAAAGTAAGCAGTTCTATCAACATTATTCCAGTTCTGGTTATAATCTTAGAGAAGCTTCTAAGGGTCTACATATAAAGAATTTGTTTAGCTTTAGTAACTTAGATGTTCGCCATGATTTCTCTAAGATTGTTTCCTTTATGATTACACATAAAGAGGATTTTTTTATTTATGAAACACTAATTTTTTTACTTATTAGTAGAATAAGTTGGTCAGTAATTACTAATAAAGTCGTATTTAAAAACTATATTTATTTTAATAAGGAATACGAGCTTCAAATCGCAGGAAATATTTTTTTGAAAAAAAAGCAGGTAACAACTCACGCTTACTCACAATTTATTGGTGGTAGTTACCAGGTATCTGGAAATAATAGTATTTGGGATAATAGAAATTTACATTTCTCTTTTTTAAATCCTGATTATTATTATGTTAATAATCAGGCGATGATCGACTCAATGAAGTTACATCATCAAGACACAGTGAATCATAAAAATATTGGTAATATATTTTCAGAAAAGGTTATAGAAATGAAGGGCAACCTCAAATACATGGAAGATTTAAAGCATTTTTACAATATTAAAACAAAGCAGAAAATAGTTAGTATTTTTGACACATCTTATGTTGAACAATCAACATCTTATTCAAACTATGATGAGGCGAAATATTTTCTGAGAGATATAATATTATTGGCAAAGAGCCTACCAAACTGTACCTTTTTATTTAAACCTTCGAAAGATAGTTCATTTTTCTTGACAAGCTATTGGGCTGATGAAAAAGGGAATAATATAATGCAACTACGTCATGAATTTAATCAACTTGCAAATGCTTTTATGTTGTCTGATGATGATGATGTAATTGATATCATTAGCTTAAGTAATGTTGTAGTTACTAATAGTTTTTCTTCTCCAACAGCTGATGCATTGATGTCACAGGTACCTGCATTCTGGTATCAAGCAAAAACAGATGTTAGTTTTTCAGTTTACAATAAAGTTCCTGGTTTAGTTGTTAATGGTTATGAAGATTTAAATACCATGGTTAAAGAAATGTTGCAAGATGATTATAAGTCAGATATTTTTGATGACCCTGAATTTTTATACCTTATAGGAGATTCAAAGCTCAAGGCACTAACTGCATTGCGTGTTGAGTTGTCAAATGTGTAACATAATTAAGAATTCAACATTTTATTTGTTTCAAATTACTATAAGTATTTTTATATTATATTAATGGAGGGTGTATCTTAATCAGTATCTCAATAAAATTTTTTTTAAGAAGCAAGTTTAATGAAAAATAAACAGAATTGGATTTCTTTGAATGTATTACGATATTTCGTACTTGCTGCCTATAGGCTAATTCAACAAAATTATCGTAATTATAAATGTTATGTTTCAACAGGTGTATTCCCTAGTGGCGGAGGCTCTGTATTTTTTGATCCAGAAAATATTAAAGTAGGAAAAAATTTTTCTATGGGTATAGATTGTAAATTTTATGCTCAAGATAAAGATTCAAGAATTCTCTTAGGAGATAATATAGCTTTAAATGATAATGTAACTATCAATTCGGATTTAGGTGGGTCAATTCAAATAGGCGATAATACAATTATTGGTTCTGGAGTTGTTATGCGCGCATCTAATCATAATTTCGATAACACACTTAAGCCCTTTAGAGAACAAGGACACAAATCAGGTGTTATAAAGATTGGTGCTAATGTGTGGCTTGGTGCCAATGTTATTGTTTTGCCAGATGTGAAAATCGGTAAAAATGTTGTGATAGGAGCAGGAAGTGTTGTTACAAAAGATATTCCTGATAACTATTTGGCACTTGGTATTCCAGCAGCTGCACGAAGGAGAATACCTAATAAATAAATATTTAAATCCATTTAATTATTTGAAAAAACTTTCCTTTTATAAAGACAAAGTTATTTATGGATTATTTTATAATGTTGAAAAAATTAGAAATGTTGAAATACAAAAATTCAAAGAATTTGACTTTGAATATCAGCAGGCGCTTGATAAGATCAATAAAACGCTTAAAAAGCTTAATCAAGATGAGTATCATTTACAAAAAGATATGGCGTCAGTACATTGGCTGTTGTTTGCTGCGCTTAGTGAAACACAAGATATAAAAAATATTCTTGAGATTGGGACCTTTGATGGAAAAACTACCTTATTGTTGTCAAAATTATTTCCAAATGCAAAAATAACTACCGTTGATTTACCAGATGATGATCCAATCTTTACTAGTTCTTACCAAAGAGATGATGAAAAATATAGAAGAGATTTTTTAAAACAGCAATCTGAAAATACCTCAAGTGAAAATATCAATCTTATAAAAAGGAATAGTTTTTTTCTTAACGAAGTAGTTGATGAAAAGTATGACCTTATATGGGTGGATGGTGGTCATTTATATCCAGAGATATCTTGGGATATTTGCAACACCTATCACTTATGTAATTGCAATGGCTGGATTATGTATGATGACATAATTCCTTATCAAAAGTATGATCAAGGAATGGAAAACTCCAATGCCTTTAATGTTTTGGAGTATATTAAGCAAAGAATAGAGAGTAAAATCATTTACTTTCTTAAAAGAGATGATGCTAAATTTTCCGCTAACCCCAAAAAAAGAAAATATGTTGCATTAATGCAGAAAAAATAATGTCTTATTATCCTATCTTATCTGCTCCATATTGTTCTGGTAAAACCACGCTTTATAATTTCTCACCGAATAGTTGGGAGCCCACAGATAAATGCGATCAATTTGTGAGTCTCACTTACATTAAAGATGGATTGTGGCACAGCCACACTATAGATAAACTCGAATATCAAGAATATAAAGTTATTGCTTATAGTGATGTTGTTGATTTGATATATGACGGTGCGTTGGTATTTTTGTCATTATCTAAAGAGGAATTGCCTGAAACAAGTAGAGAATTGCCTGTTATAAATTGCAATCACACCAGTACACCAGCATATCGTGCAACACTTAGCTTGCAGTCTAAATTTTCAGAAACTAGCTACCAAGGGGAGATCGAACCTTTTTCACCTAAAGGATCAATGTTAACTTTTTCACCATTTATGCAGTTTGGAAAAAATGTTGAAAACTATTTTTTGCTTATGAATTTAGAAAAAAAAGCAGAAAATAGAGCGGTAGAGGTTGAAATTTTTGATGCGAAGACCAAAAATCTTAAGAAGGTACAAAGTGCTTTTAGTAATCAAATAAGTATTATTTCATTAGATGGCATTGGCTTTGATGAAGCAAGCTTACCTGCTATTATCTGTAGGGATATGGCATCTATTCCACTTTACTTTTCAAGTTATAAGCAAGGCGAATTGTTAAGCTTAGAACACACCCACCCACCTGCATCGCTTGTATTGCACGGTAATCGTTTTGGTGCTTTAAAACAAGTGAAGGATTACTGGTTCACTCAGTTAAAAAAAAATGTTGAATAATTTTGTAAATAAAGTAAAGAAAGCGCCATGGGTTCTGGGACAAAAATTAACCAAGAAGCCGGTTAATAAGCAATCGGTGATTAGTGATTTGTTCGTTTGGCGCTTTTGTAAGGAGTGGGACACCTATTTTGAATTGATAGATATTGCGGCCTTATTTGGAGATGATAGCCAACATTATATTGATATTGTTTTTTTTGATGAAATCGGCAATGAGTTTTATCGACAATTAATTGAGTTGAATAAATTATGCCGACAAGTACTGAACATTTCTGATTTAATGTCAAAACTTGATAATATACCAGGTGATTACGGGACC
>MDTG01316468.1_pt1 | contig 11342 bp, 11 predicted proteins | sample 811421 | NCBI WGS metagenome assembly MDTG01 (sample SAMN05326645, study PRJNA326480) | marine metagenome | isolation source: seawater | place: Pacific Ocean: South East | collected 2011
GGTAATAATAACAATGAAAATTAAAGCTGAATATATATGGATAGATGGCCAAACACCTACTGCTAAATTAAGAAGTAAAACAAAGATAATGGATCAAGGTACTGAGCCTCCAATTTGGGGTTTTGATGGTTCAAGCACCGATCAAGCCACTGGTGATCAGTCTGACTGTGTTTTAAAACCAGTTGCTTCTTTTCCGGATCCAATTCGAGGAGGGGATAACATTCTTGTAATGTGTGAAGTTTTAAATGTTGATATGACTCCACATGCTTCAAACACTAGAGCTGCGTGTGTCACATCAGCAGAAAATTTTGCAGAGTTTGAACCAATGTTTGGTTTGGAACAAGAGTACACATTTTATGAGCAATCATATGATTCGCTTAAGTATGGACAACCATTAGGATTTCCTCCTTCAGGTTATCCAGCCCCTCAAGGAGGGTACTACTGTGGTGTAGGTGCAGATGAAGTGTATGGTCGTTCAATATCAGAAGATCATGCAACTGCTTGTATGGAGGCCGGATTAAATATTTCTGGAACAAATGCTGAAGTTATGCCTGGACAGTGGGAGTTCCAAATTGGACCTGTAGGAGCTCCAGATATAGGAGATCAAATTTGGATTGCAAGATGGCTTTTATACAGGATTGCAGAAGATTACAACATTTCTGCAACTCTAACTCCAAAGCCAGTTAAGGGAGATTGGAATGGTGCTGGTATGCATACAAATTTTTCTACAAAACAAATGCGAGAAGAAGGTGGGTACGATGCAATAGTGGCTGGATGTGAAGCTCTTGGTAAAAATGCTGAATTCCATGTTCAAAACTATGGTGCGGGTATAGAGGATCGTCTTACTGGAGACCATGAAACTCAAAGATTTGACACTTTTTCTTATGGAGTAAGTGATAGAGGAGCCTCAATCAGAATTCCATGGCAAGTTGAAGTAGATAAAAAAGGCTATTTGGAAGATAGAAGACCTAATGCCAATGCAGATCCTTATGTGATTGCAACAGTTATGATTGATACGGTATGTTCTTCAGCATCAAGCTAATTAACTAGAGGTATTAGAAGCTACTATTTCTTCAATCTTTTTTTGAAATTGGGATATATTATTATTGAAAGATTCAAGAGCTGCGGTTCTACGTTCACCTGTATCAGACGAAGTTAAGCCTTCTAAAAGTTCTTGGGAATCTATATAAATAAGTTCTACTAAAGCCTTTAATTCTTCATGACTTTTAACTAATCCAGCAAATGTTGTAGGCGGCCCAGGTTCAGAGACTGTAGAAACAAACTGTTCTGCGTCCTGAATAAAATTTGCAAATTCATCTTTTGCTTCTTGATATGATACTTCCTCGTTATCCCACCTATCGTTTGCCTCAAGAACTTTTGTTGCAAGATCAATAGATTGTATCTTTTCAGATGAAATTTCTTCCAAATATGTAACTACCTCATCAGGCAATGTAGTAGTAGTTGTAGTAGTTGTTACCTCTTCTTCAATCTCATTTTCTACATCTTCAATAATATTTTCTACAACTGGTTCTATTTCTAAATCATTGTTTGTTGAGACTCGATTAATAAAAGTATAAGTTGTTGCTATCATCCCTATTAATACGAGAGGAAGAACAAGTCTACCTGGTTTTGGATCTTCATTAAATGTTTCCATGACTACAGTTTATCAAATATGTTATTAATTTCTTGAGTTATTGGTCTCCACTCTTTATCCTCCGATTTGGATATTGTAATAAAGCCAGGTCCAAAAAAAACGCTTGAGACACCCTCAATGTTATTTAAATCGTTCAAAAGAAGACTTTCATCTAAATCAGTCACTATTTTTTTTGCATTTGGATTTGGTGTATCAATTAATTCCATATTTAAGGTTAATTTTAATATAATTTTTATTAATATATGACAGTATGAATTATGAAAATATTAACAATCCATTAATGAAATTTTCATTTGAGAGAAAATATTTTTACAGTATTTTTGGACTCTATTTATTTTCTCTAGGTTCTTTAGTTCTCGGCTATTCTTTATATTTACTTCTTGAATCGATAGGTATTATTGAAAGAAATATTACTACATGGAATGCACAGGGACTATTTTGGTTTTTAATTCTATTTTGCATCGCAATTTTTATTTTATTTATTCCTATAGAGTTTCTAAATACTATCAAGCTTTATAACATTTCCTTTAAGGATTTATTAACCAATGTAATTCTAGTAATCTTTACTTCTCTATCTTTCTTAGTTTTTTTTCAATTCTTTTTAAGTCCATCAAATAAAATTATAAGCAATCTTATTGACCTTGGAAAAGCTATATCGTTTTCTGGATTTATTACTGTACCATTGATTTTGTTTGTCATACATAACCTAAATCGAAGATTTAGCATCCCTGATAAATTTTCATATAGTTTTACTCTTTTTGTTTGGGTGATGTCTTCTCAAATATTTTTGTAATTTTTTACATCTTCTTAACTGGGAAAATACCAAGACATTCCATTAAAAAATTCGAGTATTCAAGGAATAAATTTGTAATTTTTAACTTATTTTCCTTTAATACGGTGTTTTGATTTTCAAGAATATTTGTCCCTTGATACATACCATTAAATTGTTTAGATATTTCAAATAGGTAATCTGCTAAGTGATGGGGTTCATTGTTCTTAATTGTTTGTTCAAAATAAAATTCAAATTTTATAAAGGATCTAAGTAAACTCTTATCATTGCTATCTAATTCTTCAGATACAATTGAAAAGTCTGAAAACTCTATTGATGAATCATGAATTAATTTTTTTGCCCTTACATTCGCATATTGAATATAAATACCTGTCTTACCATTTACATTCGTAAATTTTTCCAAATCAAATTTGTAATCTGTATTTCTATTAGTAATAAGGTCACTGTATGTCAGCACTGTATTACTTAACTGGCTTAGGGAAACCTCATCTAATTTATTATTTATTGTTTTAATGTAATTATACGTTTCATGATAGAGATCAATTAATTTTTTTGTGCCGCCCTCCCGAGTCTTAAAAGGATTTCCTTCAGTATCATTGACGGTACCAAAAGAGACGTGTTCATATTCTTTATTCGGAAAATCAAAATATTCTAAAGATGAAAACAGTTGTTCAAAATGTAATTTTTGTCTTTTATCGACAATATAAATCGTTTTATCGAACTCAAAATTTTCTAATCTATCAAGCACAGTAGCTAAATCAGTTGTCAGATAAAGATAGCTGCCATCCGATTTTGTTATTAGTATTTTTGGATCTGTATTTTGATTTGATACATATGCTCCATCATCTAATGATATTTTATTTTTACTTTTTAAATCTTTTATCATACTTGGAATTAAATCGTTTACATCACTTTCTCCTCTCCATAAATCAAATTTATGATTAAGCTGATCTAAAGTTGATTCAATCGATCTTAAAGAAGCGTCTTTTATGTTTTTCCATTTATTAATTAAGTCTTTTTGGTTATCGCTCAAATTTTTGTTTATGATTTGGGACTTTTCTATAAAGTTATTATCTTTTGAATATAAATCTGAGGCACTTGGATATATTTCTTCTAATTCTTGAATTGTTATTTTTTTAAAATCTATATTTTTTTCAATTCCATATTGAATGATTTGAGCAACTGGCATACCCCAGTCACCCATATGAATATCACTAAAAACAGTATTTCCCGCTAATTTATTTACATTATATAAGCTTCTTCCAATATTTAATGATCTTAAATGCCCTACATGTAAAGGTTTACCAATATTTGGACCACCATAATCAAAAATAATTTTTTTGGGATTTGTTATTTTTATAAAATGTCGAACACTTTCAACTGTTTTTACAAACTCATTTAAGTTAATTTCAATATTTATAAAGTTTTTTTCTCCTATTTCATATTTTTTAACAAATGATTCACTCTTCAATTCTCTTTGAAAATTATTTATAATCTCATTTAGATTCGGGTTATCTTTGAGCTTTACAAGATTGTTTATTTGTAAGTCAAAAGATTTATTTTTTGTTAATTTAATATCAATTGCTTCAGTTATATCATATTTTTTCAATATGGATTCTAAATTATTTTCTAATTTTTTAAGTTGGTACATTTAATTTCTTATATATTGTTTTATAAAGTAAATTATAAATAAAAAATTGTCTACCAAATAACGCTTTAACAATCTTTTTGGTTCTTGAATCAATCTAAGTATCCATTCAAAGCCAATATTTGCTAGCCATTCGGGAGCTTTGATTTTAGTCCCAGCTACCCATTCAAAAACTGCACCAATCCCAACCATATTTGTATTGATCATATTGTTTTTTTTAACCAAATCAATAAATTCTTCCTGTTTTGGAAAACCAAGTGAAACCCAGACAATGTCAGGATTTTTCTCATTTATATCATTTATAAACTCTTTTTTAGAAAGCTCTTCATAACCTAATTGTGGTGGACAAGTAAATCCTTTAATATTTACATCACCGTATAAAGCTTTAATACGTTTAATCATTTTTAAAACTATTTCTTCAGAATTTCCAAAAAAATAGTGAGATACATTATCGTTCAATCCTTTTTCAATTGTTTCTAAAAATAAGTTATAACCATCAACTCTATTTTGATTATTTCGATAAAGTATTTTTGATGCTTTTGCTACAGGAAACCCATCTGGACATTTAACATCAAAAGAATTTATTTTTTTGTTGAGCTCTTCATTTTTAAAACATCTCACTAATGTATTTACGTTACATACAGCAACTGTTAAATTTTTTTGTTTTGTAAGTAAGTTGCTTACTTCTTCAATACTTGTCTTAGAAATATCTGATTTTAATATACGAAAACTATCCATCAATGAAACTATTATATTAATAAATGATTAATTAAAGATATTTTAATAATAATATCTGTCATGCGTCCGTAGCTTAACTGGATAGAGCATCTGACTTCGGATCAGAGGGTTGGGGGTTCGAATCCCTCCGGACGTGCAAGTCTATTGAAATAGTTGAAGTAATTTTTTTACTCGAAAATCAAGACTTATTGACTCCAAATTTTTTTTACTTATTGGTTTAATATTTTCAGTATTCATAAGTGAATTTAAAAATGAATTAGTATCATTTTCCTTGAAATAAATAATATTCTCGGAAAAAGGCAAATCCCTATGAGCTGGATAGTCAACTGCAATTATTTTTAGTTCACCATAAAGATACTCGAAATACTTCAACGGAGACGTGTACTTAACTGAATGTTCATTTTGACTAGAATTAAATAGAAGTCCTATTTCTGCATTCTGTATTTCATTAATAGTTTCTAATCTATTTTTTCTTGATTCAACAAAAATATAATTTTCAAGATTTTTACTTTTGATATAATCTAAGAGTTCAAAATTTAATTTATTCGTTCCACTAATAATTTTTAATGTGTATTTATCTTTTATTTTATCTGTATCAAATGCATCAATTATGTAACTTAAATCTCTTTTCACTCCAAATCTTTCAAGATTACCGGCAAAAATTATCTTATTTTTTTTCTTTGTAACATTTTTTTTAAAAAGATTAATGTCTACTCCGTTTGGTAAAACTAACAATTTTTTATAAAATTTTTCAATATTGATACCACTATCATTGATCAGCCCGTTGTTTAAAAAGACTATTTTTGAATATTTATATTCAATTGATTTTTTAATTAAGAATTTTCTAATTTTTGACATTTGGTGACATTCAAAAATAATATTAAAATTATTTTTAGACAGAAAATAAAATATCCACTCAGACCTTGTAAAGTAAAAATTATCACTTGAATAATTTTTAATAATATTTCTGGAAGTTTTCTTTGACCACTGATAATGACTAAATAAAAATGTATATTTATTGAGAAAATTTATTTTTCCGAAAGGTAAATTATGATCCGTTCCTATAAATTTAATTTTTTCATCAAAGTTGTAGAATTTTTTTAGAAATTCAGCATTATCGGAACTATTTTTCTCTCTTAATGGATAAATTAATGAAATATTTTTATTATTTTTAGAAAAATATTTCAAATTTTCTATTGTTTGAATAGTATTTGCTTTTTGTGATGGGAATGTTTGGTAAGTAAGATAAATTAATTCTTTTTCACTCATTTTTAATATCCCTAACATTGAAAAATAGGCAGGCAATATATAAATTTATAAGTAAAAATGCATTTATATAAAGTATTGAGTCACTTTTTAGATAATTAACAAGTAAGAAGATTGTTGATAATTGAAAATACAAATTTTTATTACTATTTTGATAAGACTTAATAATTAAGAAGAATATTAATAGTAAACCAAGAATTCCTCCATATATATAAACATCAAGTAAAGATGAATGAGGTAAAAATAATGAGTCTATTTTGTAATTTGGCACGTCTAACCTTACATCATGTTTATATAAATAATTATTAAGCTGTTGAGGGCCAACTCCAAGAAATGACTCTGTAAGAGTAGGACTATGTTTAGCAATAAAAATACCCCACATTTCAGTCCTATTTATTAACAAAGAAATAATTGAAATTACAGCTACTAGATTAGGAATAAATGGTACATTAAATCGATCAGGTATAAATGATTTGACTAAATATTTATAACTTGAAGATGCTACATTTTCATTTTCTACATCATTTAATATAGTGTACAAATCTCTTTCAATCATTTTTTCTTCAATCACCAGATAGCTAGCATATGGATCAGGATCAAAATAAAACTTCTGGTGCAAGGTTGCTTCGTAAATTAATTCAGTACTTATATATTTATAATCAGAATTAATTCCATATACGTAAGATAAAACTATTAACAATACAAATATAAATAAAATTATGTTCTTTTTATTTGCTTTAAAAAAGCTTGACCTTAATCCAACTAAACAAACTGTAATTACAATTAACGAAACAAATGCAGCAAAATTATTTGACCTTAATAAGCCATATATGCTCGGTACTACAAGTAAAATTACACGTCTATTTAAAGTTATTTTTTTTGTTAATAAACAAAACAAGGTTGAGAAAATAACAAGCCCATAAAACTCCCCAATACTTTCTGCACTTGATGAGAATCCTCTCCAAGTATTGCCTGCGATACTTTCTATTGTTTTCATACCTCTTTTGTTTTGACCAAAAAAATAAAAGTTCAAGAAATTAAATAAGGGTGAATTTGAGCCAACAATTCCAAAAAATACAACTAGCGAGGATGAGATCAGAAGATTATTTAAAAATTTTTCAATATTAAAGTAATTTTTTGACTCGTTCGCTATAAACACTACTCCCTTAACTAAAAGGTAAATAAGGATGATCCAATATATTTGTGAACTTATTGAATATGAACTGTTACTAAAACCTCTTAACTTATCTGTATCAAAGAAGTAATCATTTTCAATAGTATTTAATATCCAAAATATAGAAATTAAAAAGTAAATTACATCATAAATTAAAATTTTTCTGTACTTATATATATTTAAAATTCCAAAAACTGAGCCAATTATAAGGTAAAAATTTAAATTCATACCTGTATAAGTACCGACTAAAAGAAAAATATATGGAAAATAATTAATTATGTTTTCTAATCGTGGAATTAAAATTTCATAAATAAAAAATATTAAAACGTAAAAAAACAAAACAGTTGATACTAAGTAGAGATTACTAATAGTTAAATCAATATTATGGTGTATATTTGTTCTTGAATAAAATCTACTTTCAGAAAATAATATTTGTAAAGAGAACACTAAAGGTAGGAAATATAAATATTTGATTGTTTTTGTTCTACCTGCATTACTTACAGGAATGAATAAAAGTAGAAAAGTCCAAAAAACTGATTGTAAAATTAAATTTATGGAAGTATTTGTCCCAATTGAAACAAAAAAAGTTTCATTAACTTTGTCAACCCCAGTAATCTTTCCAAAGCATTTAATATCGACATAATCATTGTTGTTGATATAAATTTTAATGTCATTGTTGTTAAAATTATTCGAATAAAACTCAATAAGTGAAATTTTACAAGTTGTTGATTGATAATAACCAATAGTTGAGTCAGACAACTCTACTGCTTCTATCTCATCATTTCGATCATAAACTGAAAATGGTAATGTTAATGTAATGACTATAAGTAATGTATTTATAGCTTTATATTTTGACATATTTTCTTATTGACCTCTGATTTTTATAAATCAATAATATCAAAGTTAAAACAGAAACTATTCCAAATAAAATAACTTCACTTCTAAATCCAGTTATTTGGTTTATATCCCATCCACCATTTACATAATGAGCACACTCTATCCAAGAATTGACATTGATTATATTTCCATCAATATCAAACAGTCTTATCGTATTAAACTCAGGATCGTTTACAAAAATAAAATTTGGATCACTTACAATTGTTGAAAGATCTTGATTTTCAGGAATTTCACCACAGATAGCCTTAATTTTTTCTAAATTCTCTTTCATTCTCTTTAATGTTATTCGATTAATTTTTATTGAAAACAATTTTTAAAAGTTTTATTTAGTTAATTATTATTTCTTCATTAAGATTTATTGTTATGAAGTCAGACCCAGGATATTTTGGTCCAAATTCTATGATGTGGAAAGTTAATAAAGAAATCACTGTATTGTTTGGTGGCGCAAGAGCTCTACTAATGCATGCAGCCCATCCATTAATTGCTGCAGGAGCTAGACAAACATCTTTTTATCAAAGAGATCCATGGAAGAGGCTTATTAGAACATTATCTTTGCAAAACTCAGTTACATTTGGAACGATTAAAGAAGCCGATGAAAGTGCAATCAGGATAAATAGATTACATGAAGTAATAAAAGGAGAGGATGCCATTACTGGTAATTACTATGATGCACTTGATCACGACCAACTTTTATGGGTTCATGCTTGTTTGCAGTTGTCTTCAATATATTTTTATGAAAAAACCGTGAGAAAGCTATCAACGGAAGAAAAAGATCAATATCATTTAGAAAATTCATTATCTGCAAAATTAGTTTTGATTGACACACAAAAAATCCCTAAAACACATGAAGGTTTAAAAAATTGGGTAATTAAAAATAGTAAAACGAAAGATTATCTCCTGATGACAGACGTTGCGAAAGATGTACAAGATATTATTGCAGGAGGGCCTGTTCCAAAACATATTAAACCAATTTGGCCATTTATCTCATTTACAGCATTTCACACACTTCCAGAAGAATTTAAAAAAGTGTATGGAATAAAAACTTCAAAATTAAAACAAATAATTCTCAGTTTTAATTTATCGTTTTTAAAATTTACGAGACCATTTCTTCCTCCTTTTTTTAGATTAATTCCACCAGCAAGATGGGCTAATCAACGCTTAACTTCAAAACCTGACTTAAAATTTAGTGACAAAGCTAAAATAAATTAGGTAATTTATGGTTGCAGAAAACGATAATCAAAGTTGGGAATATTCTGACTTAGACGAAGCTTTAAATAATAAAATTTCTGAATTGAATGATTATTTTGATAAATTCATAATTGATATAAATAAAATAAATGAAAAAACTAACTCAAAAGATGAGCTAGTTCAATTTATTGCTGACATGAAAACAAAAGTTAATCTTTTAAGTTCAGAAGTGTTCAATGAGGAAGAATAATTTATATTTAGATTTTTTTTTCTTGTAATATTAAGTTTCAGGGTCGGTAGCTCAATCGGCAGAGCAGGAGCCTTTTAAGCTCAAGGTCGTGGGTTCGATTCCCACCCGACCCACTACAGTCCTTTTGAAGTATTAAAAAGTGAAAAAGGTGTTTTTAAAATTATTTTTAAATCAAGAAATAAAGACCAATTTTCTATGTATTCAATATCATATTTGTACCAAGTTTCAAAATCGGACGTATTTCGTTCATTAATCTGTAACAATCCTGTTATTCCTGGCATTACATTTAACCTTCTCATATAACTTTCATCAAAAAGCACAGTGTCTTCGTTGAATAAAGGTCTTGGTCCAACTATTGACATGTCACCTTTTAAAACATTGAAGAACTGAGGTAATTCATCAAGACTGTATTTTCGTAAAAATTCAGTTCCTTTAATAATTCTTGGATCATTTTCAATCTTAAAAATTGCTCTATCATTTTTGTTTAAGTCGCTAAGTTCATTTCTTAGTTCATGAGAATCTTTTTTCATTGTTCTGAATTTATACATCTTAAATTGTTTTCCATGTAGTCCAACCCTGTCCTGTTTAATTATGGATTGACGTCCGTCAAGAAAGTAAATATAAAAAGATATTAAAAGAAAAAAAGGTAAAAATAGAAAAAGGCCAAATATAGACAAAAATATGTCCAAGAGTCTTTTCAGTATAAATTTTGCTCCATATTGTATATCATTGTTGAAATATGTCAGGTGGTAATCAGACACTATTTCTGAACGATTTAAAAAATAATTTGAAAATTCAAGCTCATTTTTTGATATTACCAAAACTTTTTTATTTAGATTAATTAGATATTTTTCCAGCTCATTACTAATTTTTACAACTTCTCCAAAACTAAAAACTATTAGATTAAGATTTACTTCTTTATTTATTGTGTCAATCTTGTTAATTACATCTTTAGTTTTCAATAGTGAAATATTATCAAAATTCCCAATATTTTTTCTAAACGTCATAATCCTAAGATTTCTAAATATAGAATCTTCTTCTAAATTGAAAGTGATATAGTTTTCATTTGTTACCGATCTTCCAAGTAAAGAAGATAAATATTCTGTATTTCTGAATAGTAGAAGAAGGGCTGGAACGATGAAGGTAAATAATATAAGATAGCCTCTTGAAATAAGACTCGAAACTCTGAATATGGTGATAAATATAAAAAACGTACTTGTCCACAAAAGATATATTGAAATATATTCATCAAGATAATTTCTATCTAAGGAATAACTTAATTCATTAACGTAAGTATAAAATTTGGTTGAATAAAGGATTATTAAAAAAATGAAAATAAATATTCCTATAAAATACTCTATTTCTGTGTATCTCTCTGGGATAATCGTGAAGAATCTATTTCTATCCTCCCACAAGTTATTATTTATTTGTATTCGAAAACTATTACCTGAACATAGCTCACAAAATTTTGTAGGAATTAGATATAAGTTGAAGTAAATTATTGTTAAATATGTCAAACTGATTTGTAAGAATAGAAATCTTATTGAATATTTCACAAAACTAGAAAATTTCATAATTATATATTATTGTAATGAAATCTATTGGTTTGATTTTTTTTAAGGATTATAATTTATATAACCTTAGGGGGCGTGGTAAAGTCTGGAGTTTACGCCTGCCTGTCACGCAGGAGGTCGCGGGTTCGAATCCCGTCGTCCCCGCAAGAGGCCAGATAGCTCA
>MDTG01362016.1_pt1 | contig 11342 bp, 9 predicted proteins | sample 811421 | NCBI WGS metagenome assembly MDTG01 (sample SAMN05326645, study PRJNA326480) | marine metagenome | isolation source: seawater | place: Pacific Ocean: South East | collected 2011
CCTGGCCCATGCCGCCCAGGCCCAGAAAAGCTGTCTTCATGAGGTTGTTCCCGTCGATGAACCTGACCGGATGATAAAGTCATGCGCTGACCGCCCCCAAACACACGAGCTCCATGACAGGCAAACGCGGTGCGCTAACAGCACTGATCGTCAGCTGTGCGCTGGTCGTTGCCCTGGCCGTGGCTGCCGTCGTGGCACCGGGCTATATCGCGCGCTATGTCGTCGTGAACTATCTGGAAGCCAAGGGCCTGAACGTGGATATCGACAAGATCGATATCAATCTGCTGACCGGGCATATCGCCATCGACGATGCCCACGGCGAAATCACCGACGGACCCAATGCCGGCCAGGGCTTCACCATCGGGCATCTGGGCTTGGAGCTGGCCTACCCGCCGTTGCTGAATCACAGGATCGTGCTCGAATCGATATCGCTTCGCGGCGCCAGCATCGATATCACGCGCAGCCCCGACACGGGCTTGACCATCGCCGGCGTGCCCCTGCCCCAGGGCCAGTCCTCGGGCGGTCGTGCCTGGCGGTTCGGCGTGGAACATGTTCAGGTCGGTGCCCTGCGTGTTCATTACAGACAGCCGGCGACCGGCCAGACACCGGCCATCGATCAGGTCATCACCCTCAACCAGTCGGGGGCCGAGAACATGGTCACCTGGCGCCAGGGCGAACCGATTCCGGTGGATGCCCATCTGGGGGCCGCCGGCGGCAGCCTCAGCCTGTCGGGCTCGATCGCTGCGCTGGCCGACAATCCGAGCGCCGATCTGCATATCCGGGCCGAGAACTTCCCTGTCTCGGTGCTCGCCCCTTGGGTCCGTCAGGCCGGTATCGATCGCCTCGACGGGCGTATCGATACCCAGCTGGATCTGTCGCTGAGCTATGACGCCGACAAGCATCTGCTCATTCACAGCGACGGCCAGACTGCCTTCGAGGGCGTGGTGCTCGTTCGTACAGACGGCATGCGGATCGATGCCGATGCCGTGTCCTTCGACGGCGTCTCCGACTGGCAATTGATGCGTGCGGGAGCCCAACCGGGTGAGATCACGACAGACGGCCGTTTCGCCGTCGATGGGCTGTCCATCCAGAAGGACGGCACGCTCGATCTCACCGCCGACAAGGCCGCCTGGGCAGGCCAGAGCTTCGTCAGCCTGGATGACCCGTTCCGTATCACGACCCACGGCACCTACAACGATGCCAATGTCCGACTGGTCTCGGGTGATCGGCTCAGACTCGAGGCGGCTTCCGAACACCTGACCGGCGATCTGGAAACCACGTTCGGCAAGAACCGCACCACCATCGTCAGCAACGGCGCCTATCGCGCCACCGGCTTTGAATTCGCCGTACCGGGCAGCCTGTCGACCCAGACGGACGCCATGAACTGGCAAGGCACCACACAGACCACGCTGACCGATAAAGCCACACGAATCGACACCAACGGCCAGCTCGGCGGCACGGATCTGGTTTTCGTGATTCCCCGGACCAGCACCTTCACCGCCGGCGATATCGACTGGGACGGCCAGACCCATATCGATTCCGGTGCGTTGTTCGTGCACTCCGCGCGTGGACGCCTGGCGAGCACCGACGCACGTCTGGATCTACAAGGCGTGCCGCTGGCCTTTGTCGCACATCGCTTCATCTACGACGGACGCTATGCACAGACGCCCGATGCCAGTGGCAACGCACTCAAGCTGATGATGTCCGGCGAGGCGATGGGAACCGATCTGGACATGCGTAATACCACCATCGATGCCCCCTGGCTGGCCACGCTGCAGGATCATGCCACCGGCATCGAGATTGACGGCCTGTCCGATATCCGCGTCGATCGCCTGGAAACCAGCGGCGTTCGTATCATGGGCGATACCAATACCGATTCAGAGGTCGTACAGGCTGTCTCGCTGGATTTGAAGAATTTCCATCTGCGCGATCTGCTGCACTACGAGCTCGAATCCGCCGAGCTCGAAGATGCGATCATGCATGTACGACGCGATTCGTCGGGCTACGGCGTGATCAGCGAGTATCTCGGCGGCGACGGTCAAGACAGCGCCAAGGCCCAGGCTGCGTCTTCATCAGAAGACACCTCGAAAAACACCACCGGCGGCGCGACCGCATCCACGTTCTCGATCAAGCACTTGGGCATCAGCGGCCCGTCGGTCTGGTTCGTCGATACCGTGACCCAGCCCAACGTGGCCCTGCACGGCATGGATCTGAACTTCGTCCTGAACGATCTGGATACCGCCAAGCCCGAGCAAGACGCCGATTATCGGTTATCGATCGATCTCGGCGCCTACGGGCATTTCGATAGCACCGGCACCGTGGCCCCGCTGGCCTCGGGCGGCATGAACATGGATATCGATGCCTGGCTGCGCTCGCTGAACATGCCCTCGCTGTCGGGCTATCTCAATCAGGCAATGGGCCGCAAGATCGCCCGCGGGGCCATCAACGGCACCCTGAACCTCGAGGCCAAGTCCGGCCAGCTCGATGGCAAGCTCCAGGCCACGATCAGCAATTTTCGCCTGGCCAACGACAGCGAAAAGGTCACCGAGATCGCACTCGGCATCAACATGGAAACCGCGCTGGCCATCATTCGCGGCCAGGACGACGAATTCACCTTTCAGACCAGTATTCTCGGCGATATCACCAACCCGTACTTCTCGGTCGACAATCTTGTACGCGAGGCTGTGCTGGCCGGTATCCGCACGGCCCTGTTCTCGAACTATTCGCCGGTGGGCCTGGCCAACAAGCTCAAGAACGCGTTCTTGAACCTGTTTCGCTCGGTCGAGGGCCGCCCGGCCGTCTTCGCCGCGGGCAAGCACTATGTCCGCCCGGAAGATCGTCCCTACATGGGCCTGATCGCCCAGGCCATGAACAAGAACCTCGACTGGACGCTGACCGTCGAGGGTCAGGGCGTGCCGGCCGATGCCAAGGCCATGGGTCTGTTTCAGACCGGGCGCGTCGACGAAGACAACCGAATCGCGCTCAAGGAACTGGCGCGCAGCCGTGAACAAGCCATCCGCGATTATCTTGCGGCGCGCGGCGTAAGCCCCGAGCGCATCATTTCCAAGGGCCCGACCGTGCTCGATGACGCCGATGCCAGACCCATCGTGCGCTTCACGCTCGACAAGCAAGACGATTGACCCGGTTGCGAAGACGCCTGCCGCACGGATTAGCCGCAGCCATCCGCATTGATCGGTGTCTTGCGGGCGGCTCAACCGGACGCCGCCCTGCCCGCGCTATGACTCCAGAAGATAGGTATAGCCGGCCAGGCCGGCTTCGAGCAGGGCCTCGCACTCGGCGCGGGTGGCCCTGTCCAGGCCGGCCGCGGCCAGTTTGCGGCGATAGGCCGAGCGCAGGGCTTCGGGCTCGAAGTGCACGTAGCGCAGGAGTTCGTCGGCGCGGTCCCCGTGCTGGGCTTCGACGAGATGCCAGCCGGTGTCATCGATCTCGACGTTAACCACATCGGTATCGCCGAACAGATTGTGCATGTCGCCCAGATTCTCCTGATAGGCGCCTACCATGAAGATACCGATGCGATACGGCTCACCGGGCGTGGGCGCGTGCAGGGCCAGCGTGGTGTCCACGCCGTCTTCGTCGACGTAGCGATCCAGGCGACCATCGGAGTCACAGGTCAGATCACACAGTCGGGCGCGCTCGGTCGGCGCCTCGTCCAGGCGGGCAATCGGCATCACCGGAAACACTTGATCCAGCGCCCAGACATCGGGCACCGATTGAAAGACCGAGAAGTTGACGAAGTACTTGCTCGCCAGCTTGTCACGAGCGATGGCCGCAGCCCGGCGTTCATCGGCATCGGCCGGCGCGAGGCCTGCCAGTGCCTTGTAGATGCCCGCGACCTCGCGCTCGGTGGCTGCCCGTTCGGCCAGACCGATCCGGCCCGCGACGAAGGCCTCGTGGGCCTGCGCGGCCATGGTGGCCGCACGATCGAGCTGGGCACTGGCCGACAGCGAAGCCTCCAGCGCAACCGGCGCTGTGGCCACGGGGGCCTCGCTGTCGATGACCTGCGTCAGCAGGACGGCGTGGTGGGCAGTCAGGGCCCGGCCGGATTCGCTGATCAGATCGGGCTCGGCGAGGCCGTGCTCACGACAGACGCGCTGCATGGCCCTCACCACCACGCGAGCATAATCGGCCACGCCATAGTTCATCGAGCAGAAGGACTTGGCCCCACGGCCTTCATAATCCACGGCCAATCCGCCCCCGACGTCCACGGTATCGATCGGCGCCCCGGCCTCGACCAGTGCGCGATACAGATGGGCGGTTTCGTCCATCGAACGGCCAAGAGCGGCGTGATCGGCCACCTGTGAGCCCATATGGACATGCAGCATCTGCACGCAATCCAGATAGCCCAGTGTCTTCAGTGTCTCGATCGCGGCCTGGGCCTGGCTGGCGGTCAGCCCGAACTTGGATTTCTCGCCGCCGGTGTTCTGCCAGTGACCGGCGGCTACACTGGCCAGGCGCAGCCGCAGGCCCAGGCGCGGGCGCAGTCCGAGTGTAGCGGCCAACTCGGCGATCGGAACCAGCTCCGAGGGTTTCTCCACCACGATGAACACCCGGTGGCCCAGCTGTTGCCCGGCCATGGCCAGGCGCAGGAACGCATGATCCTTATAGCCGTTGCACACGATCGTGCTGGCGGGCCGGGCCAGAGCCAGCACCGCCATCAGCTCGGGCTTGCTGCCGGCTTCGAGACCGGCGCGTTCGCCGCCGGCGGCCACCAGGCGCTCGCACACGCTTTTCTGTTGATTGACCTTGACCGGATAGACCACGGTATAACGCCCGGCGTAGCCGTGCTCAGCCCGGGCGGCATCGAACGCATCGGCCAGGCATGTGATGCGATCGGCCAAAATATCCACGAAGCGTACGAGCACCGGCAGACGCAGCCCGTGCAGCTGGACTTCATCGGCCAGCTCGGCCAGGTCCACCCGTGGGCCGTGCCCCGGCACGCTGACCTCGACGTGGCCGGCCGCGTTGACGCTGAAATACCCCTCGCCCCAGGCGTGCGTGCGATACAGCCGCGCGGCATCGTCGGTACGCCAGGGGGCCTCGTCGGCCGGATCTGCTGGGTTGATCATCTATACTCGGGCCCTTGCAGCGCAAACAAAGAGATTGGCATGGTAAGCGATGGCGACTGGTATACCGAATCCAGCGACGAGCTGGGGCTGGGCTTTTCGCTCAAGACACGTGACAAGCTGCACGAAGAGACGTCCCCGTTTCAGAGCATCGCGGTCTACGACACCGAGACGTTCGGCCGTTTGATGACCATCGACGGCCTGGTGATGCTCACCGAGCGCGACAATTTCCTCTATCACGAGATGATGACGCACCCCGCGCTGCTTGCCCACGGGGCGCCCGCGCGCGTCGTGATCATCGGCGGTGGCGACTGCGGCACGCTGCGCGAGGTCTTGAAGCACGATACCGTGGCCTCGGTCATGCAGATCGATATCGATGAACGCGTGACCCGCGTGGCCGAGCGGTATTTCCCGCGCCTGACCGAGGCCAACGACGATCCGCGGGCCACGCTGGCCTTCATCGATGGCATCGAATGGATGCGCAACGCATCAACGGATTCGGCGGATCTGATCATCATCGACAGCACCGACCCCATCGGCCCGGCCGAGGGCCTGTTCAACGAGGCCTTCTATCGAGAGTGTCATCGCGTGCTGGATACCGGCGGCCTGATGGTGCAACAAAGCGAATCGCCGCTGGTGCATCAACGCCTGATCGCGGACATGTCGGCGGCCATGCAGCGGGCCGGCTTCGCCGCGACCGATCTGCTGAGTTTCCCCCAGCCCTGCTACCCCACCGGCTGGTGGTCAGCCACGCTTGCACGAGCCGAGGCGCGCGAACTGTATGCGCCGGCCACCGATCCGAGCTTCGAGACGTTCTACTACACCGCCGAGATTCATCGCGCAGCGTTCGCATTGCCTGCATTCATGAAACAGCCTCGGTGAAGGCCGGGGAATCGTAGAAGGCATCGATCTGGTCGTTGACCAGGGCATCGAGCAGGCCTGTCTCGGCCAGACCGGCAATGATCTCGGGCGCCAGCGCATCGATCTCGGCGGCCAGCGTGGCCCGGTCCAGGCCGACGTGACCGGCCAGCTCGGCCAACGTCGTATCGCCGTGGCGAGCAAAGAAACGCGTCACGCCGTCCTCGATCATCACCCCGAGATATTCGGTCTCGCGCAGCGACTGCCATACGCGCAGGCCGTAATCGATCATGCGCTGTAGCTCATCGCCATCAAGCAGATCGGCGACCGAGAGCGTTTCGTCGGCCGACGCGGCCCAGATCTCGTCTGCAATGGCCCGGATTCGTGTTTCGTCGAGCGAGCCCAGCAGATAGGCCTCGCTACGGGCCAGCGTCTTGGCCGTATTGTTCTCGATATAGGCTTTCACGCGTTTCTCGACCTGGGCCTCGAGCCCCGGCATACGCTTGGAGACCGCACTGGACGAGCCCTTGATCAGGCGCGAGACGCCTGGCAGCGACTGGATCGCCCCGGTATCGGAAAAGATATAGTCCTTGATCCCCTGATACAGCACGTCCGAGGCCAGCGCGGTATAGACCGGGCTGTTCAGCAGCCGCTTGATCAGACGGGCACGCAGCGCCTCGAGCTCCACGAACAACGACACGCCGTCGTCGTAGAGGCTTTCGTCGACGACATCACGAACCCGTGTGTCGCGATTGATCTCATGGCGGACCAGATCATCGGCCACGCCACCGATCACACCGGCCAGCGTATCCGGCAGCGACAGATCCAGCGACAGGCGCACGGCGGCCTCGCGCACGGTTGCGGCATCGATACAGGCGGCAAGCGTCGTCGCCTCGGCCCAGTCCCAGATACGGTCGGCGATTCCGGCCAGCCGATCCCGGCCCGCAGCCCCCTGCCATTGCTCACGCTCAAAGGCTCGATGGGCCTGGCGCAGGCGCTCGCGCAAGTCGTCGGTTGCCGCTGCGTGGTCGTTCATGAAGATGCCGAGTTCAAGTCGATCGTCGAGCTTAACGTGCTGTATGCCATGCTGCAGCAACCGACGTCGGCCCTCATCCGGGGCTTGCGTAGTAGCACGGATAGCCGCTCGGCCGGGCGTTGGTTAATTTTCGACAGGATGAACACACGACAGAGGCCGGCCCGTACGTCGGTCTCGGGCGACAGGGATCATATGAGTACACAGTGGATCGTCGTGGCCGATGCGGCCGCTGCTCGCTTTTTCGAGCGCACCGCCGACGGCCGGCTCAAACGTGTTGGCGCGACCTATCACGACGCCAGTCGCATGCACGAAGGGGATCTGCGAACCGGTGGCAAGGGCGGCGTGGACGATTCCGCGGGTGCCGGTCATCACGAAGCCGATCCGCAAGTCCGAACCAGCGAAAAACATGCGGACATCTTTGCCAAGGAACTGGCGAAAAAGCTCAAGTCCGATCACAACGACAAGAAATTCGATGCGCTGGTACTGGCCGCTGCGCCCCAGTTCCTGGGTCATCTGCGCGACAAGCTCGATGACACGGTCTCGGCCACGATCGTTGATTCGATCGACAAGGACTGGACCAACGAAGACGACGACAAGATCGCCAAGCATCTCAATACGCAGCTTTACAAGTAGTTCCGAATCAGGCTTTCATCGTTCATGGCACGGACGGGCTGTCGTTCGATGATGTAGCCCCGGAAGATGCGCGGCGCAAGGCGTCAACGCAGTGTTGGTTTATTCAAACGGAGAAAGGCCATGTTGGGTTGGGCAGTCGTATTTTTTGTCGTCGCCGTTATCGCGGCCGTGTTCGGATTCGGCGGCATCGCAGCCGGTGCGGCCGGCATCGCGAAGGTTCTTTTCTTTATCTTCCTGGTGCTGTTCGTTCTTGCGCTGGTCTCCAATGCCGTGCGCGGACGCGGGCCGAAGATATAGCGTCACACAAGACCAACACCGGTCTGTCCACGGCAGGCCGGCGTTTTCTAATCCGTATCCAGGGCCTGCTCGTGACGCGCTGTTGCCTCTATCCAGATGCGCACCAGATGTGCCAGCGAATTGGCCTGTAGTTTCTGCATGATGTGCACGCGATGTGTTTCAACCGTTCGTGCACTGATACCCAGCGCTGCGGCAACCTCCTTGTTCGCCTGGCCGTCGACGATGCCCGAAAGCACTTGTTTTTCTCGTGGCGTCAGGGTGTCGATCAGCGCGGCCCGCTGTCGGGCATCCCGCTGCAGGCGCGTTGCGTCGTCGCTGGCTTTTTCCAGCGTGGCCAGCCGATCGATCAAGGTTTCCGGATCAAACGGTTTTTCCACGAAATCGACCGCCCCCAGACGCATCGCCTCCACGGCGTGCGCGATATCACCATAGGCACTCATGATGATGACGTCGGCATCGACCTGCTCCTGGATCAACGTACGCTGGACGACCAGGCCATCCATATCGGCAAGCCGCAGATCCACGATGACGCACCCACTGACGGTATCGATATGGTCGATCAGGCTCTTGCCGCTGGCATAACACGTCACGCTATAGCCCGCAGCGCGAACCAGCGCCTTGAGCGACTCGCGAACACTCGCGTCGTCGTCAACGATATGAATATGCAAATCGTGTTTCACCCTATTCCCCGATGATTCGTTCGTGCCAGAGTCTGTTCGAACACCGTCTACTCAACCGCTGACCTGTTGATGCCTCACGCGGCCGATGTTGTCGAGCGTTGGCGATGTGCACTGCAGGCGTTTCACGCTGTACGAGCGTTCGTCTTTAATTTAACGAGCGGCGCGACCCGTCGGGACAGGCGCCCACAATTCGCATCACGCCAGCCGTGAAACATGCCAGTCCTGTTCTGCCGACAAATAATACGTGAATTGCGCCGCGCTTCGTCTCAAAGAGCGTTGGCCTCATGAAACACCAAGACAGCCCGATAAGCAGCCGCCGCGGCCAGCCCGTCCGACCGATGCCATACCGCGACCTGCCTGCAACACGCCTCACGAGATAGGTTCCATGACCGGTTTTGCAAGTAACCACGATATAGTCGCAAACCCTGATTGTACCGACGTACAGTCGTTATGCCGACAGATCAATACGCTCAAGCATCGTGCAGCCTGTGCCGAGCTGGAAACCCGTGCGTTTCGCGAACTGGCCGAGCATATCCACGAAGTGTTCTGGATGACGACCCCGCTGGGCGACGAGCTGATTTATATCAGCCCGGCTTATGAAGCGATCTGGGGCCAGACCTGTCAAAGCCTGTACGACGATCCGGGGCGCCGGCTGGCTTGGGTCCACGAGGCCGACCGCGAGCAGGTTCTCAAGGCGTTCAAGCGCGATGCGCGCTCAGGCCAGTACGACGAGACGTTTCGTATCGATCGGCCCGACGGCGAAATCCGCTGGATCCGCGACCGTGCCTGGCCGGTATACGACGATACGGGCCAGCTTTATCGTCTGGCCGGTTTCGCCAACGACATCACGGCCCGCATGGCCGAACAGGACCGGATGAACGTGCTGGGCGATACGCTGGCTTGTCGTGAGCGTATCGAGGTGTTTGCGGCACTCGGGGCCGGTATCGCGCACGATTTGGCCCAGCCGCTGACGGCAGCGCGCGGGCATCTGGCCCGTAGCCGTACGGACGAGGCATTGGCCACGGCGCGCACGGCAGCCAGCCAGGCCGATCAGGAGATCAAGCGTGCCGGCGATATCGTCGGCCACCTGCGCAACTACGCGCGTCAGGGCCAACCCAACCTGAGCCAGGTGCGTCTCGACGACCTGCTGGCCGATCTGCACCAACTGGTCGATACCGCCATTCGGACCGGCGCGGTCCACTACAGCGTGGATGTCGACGAATCGACGGCCGCTACTGTAATCGATGTCGATCGTATCCTCGTTCAGCAGATACTGCGCAATCTCGTACAGAACGCCATTGATGCCCACGCCGCCGAGCCCGACGGTAAGGCCGAGCCTCACATCGAGGCCAGCGTTCGTCTGACCGACGACCAGCACGTCGAGTTTCGAATCAGCGACAACGGCCCGGGGGTTGCGCCAGGCGATGACCCGTTTGCTGCCTTCGACACACAGAAATGTGACGGGCTGGGCCTGGGGCTATACGTTGGCCGCTCGCTTGCCCGAGTGCATGGCGGCAACCTGTGGCTGATTACCGATCACCGCAAATGGGCGACCGTGTTTGTTTTGCGCCTGCCCTGTAGCGGCCAGGCCGAGCAGCCGGCCGGCCCGCCGCCCGTGGCCGATGTCAGCGCGGTGGATGCATCACGCGCATGAGCCCCGCAAACCCCAGGCCGTAGGCGCCGTTGAGCGCCATGGCCAGGCCGATACGCGGCAACGTGAGACTGGCCAGTAGGCTGTCCACGCTCATGCCCTTGGCCAGCGGCACCAGCGAAAACGCCAACAGGGTAGGCAGAATAGCGCCCAGGATGGCCGCACCCACGTAATAGCCGGCGCTTTCGGCGCGACGAATCAACAGCCAGAGCACCAGGCCCCAGAGTGCGCCCCAGAATGCCAGGGATACGACGATCGGCACGCCGAACGGCCCGACCGGCGCCAGGTTCCAGGCAGAGCCCGTCATCACATCGAAGTGATCAAACAGCCAGAGCAGGCCTTGATGAAACGCCAGAACAGCGATAAAGCCGGCGATGAAGGCCTTGATATAGGCGAACATGGTGTACTCCAGACAGCGTTATGTGATCGGCGTCATTCAAATACCGCCGATCGCTTGCGGCGGCGAATTGTACAAAGCTCGGCTCAATCCTGCGATCCGTTCGTGGTTCCGCGCTGGTTGAATAGCGTTGCCCGGGCCGATTCACTCTTGGCTTGACCACCGGTGGCCCAGGCCTTGCCGAGCGCGACACCGCGCTGCACGGCCTGGCGCGCCTTGACCCGGCCGCGCCAGGCAGCCACCGCCGGAAACACGTCCAACGGCTGGCCCATGGCCTTGGCGATCAATACCCAAGGCCAGTTGATGATATCGGCCACGCTGTATTGACCACCGACCAGGTAATCGCGTGATTCCAGGCGCCGTTCCAACACCCCCAGACAGCGGTGATACTCATCGCGATAACGTCGTTCGGCATAGGCATGGTCGCCCTCGGCGTAATTGACGAAATGACTCATCTGCCCGCCCATCGGCCCAAGATTGCCCACCTGCCAGAACAGCCACTCATCGACCTCCTTGGCCAGGCGCGGATCGGCCGGCATGAGCCGACCGGTCTTGGCGCACAGATAGCGCGCGATCGCCGCCGATTCGAAGATCGGCAAGGGGGTATCGCCAAACCCCGGGGCCGGCGCATGATCCACGACAGCCGGCATACGGTTGTTGGGTGATATTTCCAGGAACTCGGCATCGAACTGATCGCCGGCATTGA
>MDTG01003835.1_pt1 | contig 11341 bp, 8 predicted proteins | sample 811421 | NCBI WGS metagenome assembly MDTG01 (sample SAMN05326645, study PRJNA326480) | marine metagenome | isolation source: seawater | place: Pacific Ocean: South East | collected 2011
CAGATAACAAGGGTGAATATCCGAAAATCTTTCTTCAAGCGGGGCTGCACGCAGATGAGCAACCAGGAACGCTCATTCTGCATTATCTTCTAGAAATGCTAGAACGGGCTGATAAGTCAGGGCAGCTTAACGCTGAATTTTTTGTATTTCCAATGGTTAATCCAATTGGACTAGCGCAAATTTCTAATCACCATCATAGTGGTAGGTTTGATTTTTCTACAGGGTTGAATTTTAACCGTAACTGGCCAGACCTTGCTACTTGTATTTTGAATGACGAGCGTCAGACACTTCAAAAGTTAACTCAAGATAAGCGGAAAAATAAAAACATAATTATTTCAACAGCCCGGAGTTGGATAGCTAACCAAACACCAGTGACAGCATTAGAAAAATTGCGGGTTGAAATCATGAAAATCGCTATTGAATGTGACGTTGTTTTAGATCTTCACTGTGATGTAGATGCAACAAATCACATTTATATAGTCCCTCAATTAATGCCTGAATACCAGGATTTAGCAAACTGGATGGGCTCAAAAGTAACATTGACAGCAGAGAATTCAGGTGGGGGATCTTTTGATGAAGTATGGCCAAGATTATGGATAGATCTTCAGCGTTTTTATCCTGATAAACCAATACCACCTCCAGTTCTATCTGCAACTCTGGAGTATAGGGGCTTAATTGACGTTGAAGAAAAATTGAACAGAAAAGATGCAGAAAACTTAATAGGATTTTTTATCTCACGTGGCTTTTTGAATTCAGAATTAAATATCTCCCCACACGTTATGCCCCAAGCTTTGCCGTTTAACGCAACACAAATAATTAAGGCAGAATTCAGCGGATTAATTATCTATCACGTTAATCTTGGAGATAAGGTAGACGAAGGAGACTTAATAGCTAGCATTCTCTTGTTTGATGGCCCCAATGCTTTCCGAAATAAGGTTCCTATTTATGCGGGAACCAGTGGTGTTGTGTTTTCTCTGATGCTCCAAAAATATATTTGGAAGGGTGAACCGCTCGCAAAAATTGCTGGGAAAAAACCTCTGAGTGACAGGAATGGTGTTTTGTTAGAGGCGTGAGAATGCCTATGAAGGTTGCGCAAGTAGAGAAATTATTTGCTCTTGCAGGCTGGAAGAGCTTGCACCTACCACGGATGAATAAGAACTATGAAGTGTCCCTTCTCTGGTTATCAAGTATTTATGAAAATTCCATTTAGGCCCAGCCATCCAGCCAAGTTCGTTACCAACCCAACGATAAAATGGATGGGCATTGCGGCCTTTGACAACTGTTTTGGCCGTCATCGGAAAATCTATATTGAAATTCGTTTTACAGAAATTTTTGATTTGGCCATTAGTTCCTGGCTCTTGTCCTCCAAAATCATTGCTTGGAATACCAAGCACTATGAGGCCATTTTTTCTATACTTCTCCCATAGTGTCTGTAATCCTGCATATTGCTGGGTAAATCCACATTCAGAGGCGGTGTTAACAATTAATATTACGTTTCCCTTATATTCGGACAACGAAATTTTTTTGCCATCAATTGATTCAAATTCGAATACATAGGCGGATTTTTCATTTGCCAAAGATGATGTTCCTAGAAATAAGCTAGTTATCATAATACATAACCACTTTATATATTTAAGTACCATATCGATACAACCAACGTCCTTTAAGTCATTATAAAACATCTACATGGGGTAATTCGTTTTAAAAACAAGTGGTTTTTCAAACGAAGCGGATGTCGTCCAAAAAACTGATTAAAGTTAAATTATATGTTCAGCAGTTGTGTTTTTTTAAATAATCCTAAGTTTTGACTCTCTTAGGTTTCTGTCTGGTGCTAAATTTTAAAAACCTAATTAGAATTTAACACTGTATCTATGATACATCTCGCGCACCTCTCAGGGTTTCTTTTTAAATGGGAGTTTATTTTAGGCTATTAGCCATAAATCTTTAAGAAAATCATTAATAACTGTTTGGCCGGCAATACTTATAATTTTATTCCTTAAACTAGCAGCTGGTTCGTTAAAACGAAAAATAGTTCCAGAAAGTTGACTTTTTTTAGCAACAGAATGAACTTTCGGCATTCGATTGGTTATCATATCAAAGATTGATTCTTGGAGAGTTAATCCATTGCTAAGATTGTTTTCAATACAAGCAACATCCATAAATGATTGTCCTGCTCCTTGTGCTAAGTGGGGTGGCATAGGGTGCGCTGCATCACCGATAAGAGTAACTCCACCTCTGCGCCAGTTAGATAATAATTCAAACTGTTTAATTTGTGTTAAATGCCAGTTATCAGGATTATTACCTAACATAGGAAGTGCAGGATGATTGTGAAAGATTGCCTCAATTGAGAGACTAGGAAAAGCACTATCGGAGAATACAAACACAAAATTAACAGTTCTCCTATTTTGAATTGGATACGAAACGAGATGGCAGGATTTACCAAGCCATAGTTGCACATTAGGATAGGAAAGAACTGAAGGTAATTCTGATGCAGGGAAAATCCCCCGGTATATAGAATAACCAGAATCACTTTGACGAGCGAAAGGGCTAACAAATTGTCTCGTTTTTCCACTCCATCCGTCAGCCCCAATGATGATTGGAGCCGACACAACGTCCCCGGTTTCCAGCATTAGCCTAGTACCATCATTTCTTTGGGAGATAGCCAAAACTCTGGTTTCAACGAAACTGATATATGGATTGTTCAAACATTTATTTAGCAGGATTTCAAACAGGTCCTGGCGCGCTATTGATACATAGGGAGATTTGTCAGACGATATAAAAATATTTGAAAGACTTACTGATGTTTCGAATAATTTGATGTCTACTTCCTGTAATCTTACCGCATGACTTAGAATCTGCTCTTTCAGATCTAGTGAAGATAAAGCAGCCAGTCCGTTTGGCGCAATTTGTAATCCGCCGACAATCCCCCAATTATTTTTAGGTGCAATTATCTTAACCTTATATCCATATTTTGCGCACGCAATCGCAGTACCAAGACCGCTAAAACTGTTGCCAATGATTATAATTTCTTCATTCATTAATGAAATAATTTCCCATGTAGCTTTTGTTATCAAGCAATTTAAAAAGGATTCAAGTTTAAAAAAAGGTCGACTATTTGCCGACCTTTTAAATAAGTAACAAAATACTTTATAAATTCAGCGCCTTTATTAAATCAATAGAGGAGCTATTACTAAGCTTACGATTGCCATCACATTGATAAGAATGTTCATAGCAGGACCAGAAGTGTCCTTTAGTGGGTCACCAACTGTGTCACCAACAACTGCTGCTTTGTGTACATCAGATCCTTTTCCTCCAAAGTTGCCTTTCTCCACAAACTTTTTCGCATTGTCCCAAGCACCGCCTGCATTTGCCATCATAAGAGCCATCATTACACAACATATAAGTGCGCCGCCAAGCATGCCTCCCAGTGCTTTTGGTCCAAGGCCAAAGCCGATGACGACCGGTGCAAGCACTGCTAGTGAGCCAGGAAGAATCATTTTACGAAGAGCAGCTCGTGTAGCAATGTCCACGCAACGCGCTGTATCTGGTTTTGCTTTACCTTCCATTAAGCCAGGTATTTCTTTGAACTGACGTCGAACTTCAATTATCATTTCAAAGGCTGCATCGCCTACTGCAGTCATTGTAATAGAACTCACTAGAAAGGGGAAAATGCCCCCAATGAACATGCCAACAAGTACAATCGGGTCGTTAATTGCGAGCACAAAATTAGGATCTCCGTTACTTACTTTAACAATATAAGCGCTGATTAGCGCCAAAGCTGCCAAAGCTGCAGCGCTAATAGCAAATCCTTTGCCTATTGCTGCAGTGCTGTTGCCAACTTCGTCAAGAGAGTCGGTAATCTCACGTGTTTCCGCACCCATCTCAGCCATCTCAGCAATGCCTCCTGCGTTGTCAGCTACGGGTCCGTACGCATCTATTGCCATAGTTATACCTACCGTGGCCAACATGCCAACTGCAGCCATACCGACGCCATAAAGTCCAGCGGAAAGGTTGGCGAAAAAAATAATTGCTGCAATGGTTAATACAGGAATAGCGACAGACTGCATACCAATTGCTAGACCTGAAATCATAACAGTTGCAGGGCCAGTTTCACCATCTTTGGCGATTTTTTGGACTGGAGACCCGCCGGTATAATATTCAGTTACAAGACCAACGATGATACCTCCTATCGCTCCCACGAGAACAGCATACCATACACCAACTGATGCCCCCATATTTGTAATAACGAAATAGGCAGAAATAATAAATATAACCGCAGAGCCTATAGTACCAAAGCGCAAGGCAACGTCAGCACTTCGATTAGAGAACATGCGGACTGAAAGAATTCCAACCAGAGAACAAATCAGTCCTGTCGACGCAAGGGCTAGCGGCATAAATTGTAGAACAATTCTGTTACCGCCAAGAGCATCTAAAGACATCATAGACATTGAAGCAGCCAGAGCCATTGATGCAATCATCGCTCCACAGTACGACTCAAAAATATCTGAACCCATGCCTGCGACATCTCCAACATTATCACCAACATTATCGGCGATAACTGCTGGATTGCGAGGGTCATCTTCAGGTATTCCTGCTTCAACCTTACCAACAAGGTCAGCGCCAACATCAGCAGATTTGGTAAAAATGCCGCCTCCTACACGACTGAAGAGTGCCACAGAAGAGCCACCCATAGCGAATCCTTCGATAGATTCTATTCCATGTAAAGTATTTCCCATAAAGCCGTAGAGCAAACCAATTCCAAGCAAACCCATTGAAGCAACAGTTAGACCCATTATTGAGCCCCCAAAAAAGGCTATATTCAACGCTTCAGCAGGACCTTTGGTTTTAGCTGCTACTGCTGTTCGCACATTTGCTTTCGTCGCAGTGTACATGCCGATATAACCAGCTGTACCGGAACATAGGGCGCCAAGAGTGAAAGCAATTGCAGTCCCCTCTCCTAAGCTGGCATAAAGGGCGACAATGCAAATCAAGCAAAATATTGCAAGACGCTTGTACTCACTGGCCATAAATACCATCGCACCAAGATGTATTTCATCTGCGATATCTTTTTCTGGCCCAGTTCCAACAGGAGATTTTTTAATCCATTGATAAACGAAAAAAGCGACTATTAAGCCGAATGCCCCAAGAGCGACAGGAATAAACGCGCTGGTCATAATTAATTACCTCTTAAAAAGTAGTCTGAAAGAAAAAACGCACAACCAATAAGCTATCTGGCTATGCGTGCATGGTTATAGTAATAAACTTTAATCCTGTAAAGTATAATCCCCGCATTCAATTTTTAGCATTAATATCAATCTAAAAGATGTTTTTGGAAAAGATTTGAATACGCGCAGATATTGTGATAATCGTTAGCACGTTCGATACGCTGATTGGGAGAGTCTGTCCTATAGAAATACCTTGGTATTTAATGGCAGCGCCGAAGGAGCACAAGCCTCACAATCTCTCAGGCAACAGGGCTAATTGGTGTGAACAGTCTGGAAAGTAACCGTGAAAGGTTCACCGACGGGGATAACTTTTAAGGCGATATAATCGTTTTTTTGGGAAAACTCTCAGGTAAGAAGACAGGCGAGGTGTATTTTTATTGCCGTTTTTCGGCGCTAATGCACTTTGGAGCCTTTTTAAAATGAAATCTATAGCAATTATTGGTGCTGGTGTAACAGGTGTTACGACAGCTTTCGTATTATGCAAGCTTGGATATAATGTAACTGTTTTTGAAAAACAGCGATATCCAGGTATTATGACATCCTATGCAAATGGAGGACAACTTTCTGCAAGCAATGCTGAAGTCTGGAATCACTTTGGAACGATATTAAAAGCACTTTCATGGCTATTTAAAAAAGATGCGCCGCTTAAGATGAATTATTGGCCAAATTGGCATAAGATGAGTTGGGTTAGCGAATTTTTATTACAGACCAGAAATTATAAAAAACACACAATAGCAACCACTATGATGGCGATAGAATCACGCAAACAGATGCAAAAAATAATTGACGAATCTGGTATAAATTTTGATAAGTCAGATTGTGGAATATTGCATGTTTATAAAAGCCAACGTGAATTTGAGCATGCTCACAAGGTCAATGAATTATTAGCTGAAGGGGGATTAGAGCGCCGTCGTCTTACAGGAAACGAGGTTTTAGAAATAGAGCCAAATTTGACGAAGAATTTCATTGGTGGATATTATACAAAAACTGACTCAACGGGCGATATTCATAAATTCACATCTAATTTAGCAAATATAGCCATTGCGCGAGGTGTTAAGTTCAAACTTTGGACAGATGTGACTGACATAAGCACGCTGGGCCAAGAGGTAAAAATTAATTCGAGGGCGCATGGTTCGGAAGAAAACACCGATATATTTGATACTATGGTCATTTGCGCCGGTGTTGCTAGTGGCAAGTTTTCCCGAAAATTGGGAGATAGCTTGAATATTTACCCAGTTAAAGGCTACTCAATCACTGTTCCGTTGTCTGACTCAAATGCTCAAAAAAAAGCACCTATGGTAAGTCTGCTTGATGATGAATCAAAAATAGTCACGTCAAGATTAGGCCAGGATAGATTCAGAGTTGCTGGAACAGCAGAGATCGCCGGGCATAACCTTGATATTGTGGATTCTAGAATTAAGCCTCTCACTAATTGGGTTGAGCAGAATTTTCCTGAGCTCTCAACCAAGGATGTTCAACCATGGGCAGGATTAAGACCAATGAGGCCCAATATGATGCCTCTTGTGGCCAGAGGTAAAAAGCCCAATATCTATTATAATACCGGGCACGGTCATCTGGGATGGACACTTGCCTGTTATACAGCGAACATGGTAGGCGAGTTAATCAATACAGCAGATGTACAAAAAGGGCATTCAATTTGATAAAAGAAAAAAATGGTTAACCTATTCTCATGACCGCAAGACCAGACCAGCTAGAAATAACCAAACCTGACGATTGGCATTTGCATATTCGCGATTCAGAAATAATGAAAGCGGTTTTACCTGCAACTTATCGCTGGGCATCAAGAGCTATTATAATGCCAAATCTTGTTCCACCAATTGTAACGGGTGCAGATGCGCGCTCCTATGCGGATAGGATAAAAGACTGTATCGAACCTGGAGTAGAGTTTGAGCCGTTACTCACCCTCTATCTAACTCAAGATACAGAGGCAGATAATGTCGTAGCAGCGTATCAGCAAGGAATAATCAAGGCGGTGAAATTATATCCATCTGGCGCCACAACTAATTCACATAATGGAGTTAAGGATATTAAAAAGGTTTATCCAATTTTGTCAGCTATGTCAGATGCGGGTATTCCTTTGTTAATTCATGGTGAAGTTACTGACCCACAAATAGATATATTTGACAGAGAAGCTGTTTTTATTGAAGAAATTTTAGAACCTCTTCGCCGAGAGTTACCAGATTTGGTAATAGTGATGGAACACATTACAACTGAACAAGCAACGTCGTACGTTCGTAATGAGTCAAAAAATCTTGGCGCTACTATTACCCCACATCATTTGGTTATGAACCGAAATGCAATGCTTTCTGGAGGAATAAGACCTCATTATTATTGTTTACCAACTTTGAAGAGAGAATCTCATCGGTTGGCCTTAGTAGATGCAGCGACTAATGGCGATAAAAGGTTTTTTCTTGGCACTGACAGTGCACCTCACTTGGATAATACAAAAATTGATGTTTGCGGGTGTGCAGGTATTTTTAATGCACCTTTTGCGGTTGAGATCATGGCTCAATTATTTGATAATTTAGGGGCGTTAGACAGATTAGAGGGATTTTTAAGTCTTCATGGTGCTGATTTCTATAAGATGCCGCGCAATAGAGAAAAGTTAGTTTTGAGGAAAACAGACACACCTCTCGATATGCCTGAGAATCTTGAAACTAACGAAGGCAAAATTACGATTTTTGATCCCTTGATGCGAGTTTACTGGCAGATAATGAAATAGTGCTTTCATTATTTTGCTTGTTGGGTATATGTAAAATGCTTATACATAAATAATGGTATCTCTCAATTGTATTAAGGAGTGATGAATTATGGCACGATCCAATCTTTTTTTATTGATAGGCGTTATAGCAGCCGTTTTTGTTATATTTTTGAATTTTGACTCATCAAATATTCAAAAAAGCGAGGTTTCTGAAACGGGGGGTGAGCTAAAAATTTATAATTGGTCTGACTATATTGCAGAGGACACAATTTCAAATTTTGAGGCTGAGACTGGCATAAAAGTTACCTATGATATGTACGATTCAAATGAAGTTCTAGAGGCGAAGATTCTTGCTGGTTCGTCTGGATATGATCTGGTCGTACCTACAGCTGACTTTCTTGCCCGTGGTCGCGAGGCGTCTGCTTATCAGGATATGGACTTGTCAAAAATTCCTAATGCGAAAAACCAAAACCCAGAAATTCAGGAACAAGCCGATACAATGGTTGGGTCCGATTCTGCGGGATTAGTATATATGTGGGGGTCAACAGGAATAGCCTATAACGAAGACATGGTGGCAGAGAGGCTAGGACCTGATGCTCCAACTGATAGCTGGTCTCTAATTCTTGATCCAAAGAACGCAGCAAAGTTACAAGATTGTGGTATTGCTATATTAGACGCACCAACAGATGTTTTGCCCAACGTGATGACCTATTTGGGTTTTGAAGGAACTTCAATGGAAGAAGCTCATTTTGAAGCCGCTGGTGGAGCTTTGTCAGCTATTCGCCCATATCTTCGATATATCAACTCAAGTCAGTCAATAAATGATATCGCAAATGGTGATATTTGTGCAGCGATTATGTGGTCTGGGGATGCATTTCAGGCTGCTTACCGCGCGGAAGATGCAGAAAACGGCCACGTAATAGATTATTATATTCCTAACGAAGGAACTAATCTTTGGTTTGATGTTATGGCAATACCAACGGGAGCAAAGAATGTAGATAATGCTCATAAGTTTGTGGATTACATGATGCGTGCTGATGTGGCAGCAGAAAATGTTAATTACGTGTGGTACGCCAGCGGCAATAAAGCGGCAGAGGAAGGTATCGATCCCGAAATTCTATCTCACCCAGGGATTTATCCTACTGAAAAAGCCAAAGAAAAATTATTTGTAACGCCTGTTTACGATTCAAAGACGGATAGGATAGTAACACGTGTTTGGAATAGGTTTTCTGCGGGCAATTAGACCAAAGTAGAAAACGTTATAATTATTTAGTAATGGATGCCACTTTCAAAATTGTATGAAAGTGGCTCCCGTTCCTTATTAATTAGAAAGTGACTGCTTCGTCATATGCACCCATTTATAAGAATTCAAAATATTCAAAAAAAATATGGCAAATTATTGGCGGTTGATGATGTTTCTCTTGATTTGGAAAGAGGTGAATTATTCAGCCTTCTGGGGCCATCTGGCTGCGGTAAAACAACGTTATTAAGAATCTTGGCAGGGTTTGAGACACCAACGGAAGGGTCTGTGGAAATTGACGGGCAAGATATGGCACATGTTGATCCAGCAGATAGACCTGTGAATATCATGTTTCAAAATTATGCACTCTTTCCTCACATGAGTGTGTCTAGGAATATAGCATATGGATTAAAACGTGCATCGTTTTCCGCAAATGAAATTGATGTTCGTGTTGAAGAATTATTGAACCTTGTACATTTGTCTGGAATGGAAGAGCGTAAGCCCTCAACGCTCTCTGGAGGACAAAGACAGAGGGTTGCGTTGGCACGAGCTCTTGCACGACGTCCTAAGCTGTTGTTGCTAGACGAGCCTCTTGCAGCATTAGATAAAAAGCTAAGGTCGGAGACCCAATTCGAACTTGTTAATATTCAAGAACAACTGGGCACAACCTTTATCGTCGTAACACATGATCAGGAAGAGGCCATGACGCTTTCTACCCGAATTGGGGTAATGAATGATGGTCGACTTGTTCAACTTGGCACCCCAAATGAAATTTATGAGAAACCTGAAACACGTTTCGTTGCAGATTTTGTTGGTGAGATTAGTTTCCTTGAGGCAACGGTAAAGGAGCGAACTGGGGATTTTTGGGTATTGGAGGCAGCTGTTCCAATTCACGTGATTTGTGAAGAAGACCTTATATTTGGCCAAAAAGTAAACCTCGCCATCCGACCAGAAAAACTCACTCTTACCTCAGAGCCGACTGGGCATTTGAACGAGTTTCCAGTAGAAATTGATGACTGGGCATTTTACGGTGCTGGAACTCAATATAGATTAATTGGGCCCGGGGATATAAAACTTAAAGTATATCAGTCGCATAATCACCCAAGTCAAACGCATCCAAAACGGCTGGAAAAGGGGTATGTTCACTTTTTACCAGATGCATTAATCATCTTAGAAGGTTGAGGAAATGCAATCATTTCTCCAAAAATTCGGACGATTGCTTGTTATCTGGCTTCCAGTAGGCTGGCTCAGCATATTTTTTATTCTACCGTTGTTTGAAATGGTAAATGTTTCAATGTCGGAGGCTAGGCGGGCTGTTCCGCCTTATAATCCTGCTTTACAAATTGGGAAAGAAGGTATCTCCTTCAAGCCTGTAATAGATAATTACTTACTTATTTATGAATATTGGGAAGATTATTTATGGCCTGCGGTGAACAGCATCAGGCTGGCTTTTTTTTCAACTTTATATTGCCTTTTATTTGCCTATCCAATGGCCTTATGGATAGCGCGTTCTCGTAAAACCTTGCAGCATATCCTCCTTGTATTGGTGTTAATGCCGTTTTGGACATCCTCACTTCTTAGAATGTATGCATTAATAGGGCTGTTAAATCCAAATGGTGTCATAAATGATTTTTTGATTAGCGCTGGGTTCATAGTAGCACCTATCCAGATGATGCAGACTGACTTTTCAATTTATTCAGGCATGATACTTACATATTTACCACTTATGATTTTACCATTGTATGCTTCTCTTGTGCGACTAGATGATTCAGTTTTGGAAGCAGCCGCAGACCTTGGTGCAAAACAATGGGATATTTTCCGAACTATAATCTTACCCCTTAGCATGCCTGGTGTAATAGCAGGATGTCTATTGGTATTTATTCCTGCTGTTGGTGAGTTTGTTATACCGGCTTTGCTTGGCGGCCCGGAACAACTAATGCTCGGAAAAGTGATATGGACAGAATTTTTCCGAAATAGGGATTGGCCCGTTGCAGCTGCAATCGCTATTATACTGATTGTCATTATAATATTACCAATTGTTTATGCAAGATATCAGGATAAGGAGGGCATTACTTAATGCGAGATAATGTCTCTTTTTTAGTAAAATTAATGGCTATTGTTGGGTTTGGCATTTTATATATCCCTGTCATGATG
>MDTG01288411.1_pt1 | contig 11341 bp, 12 predicted proteins | sample 811421 | NCBI WGS metagenome assembly MDTG01 (sample SAMN05326645, study PRJNA326480) | marine metagenome | isolation source: seawater | place: Pacific Ocean: South East | collected 2011
ACTTAACTCCCTTGGAGCTTTCTTTTTTTTCTCATATAGGACGTGCATCCGTATAGTTACTACAATCAACAATTCAATATAGCAAGGTTACCGTCATTTAATCTTTCGAATAAGCCATTATAGAATCAACAAAGTCCTTTTTGGGATGCCCTTCTTTATCAAAATCCTTTGAATAAATGATATAGTGCTCTAAAGGTGGTAAATTGTAGTCAAGAATAGAATAAGTGAATAAAGTGTTATTATCAATAATGTCGTGTACGTATTTTTTAGGCATAAATGCGAACGCCTTATGACTTTTGATGAGTGGGATGATTCTGTTCAGATATGGGGACAGGAACTTGTCTTGTAAAAGAAATCGACTATTCAATAACAGACAAGTCCCTGCCCTCTGTCTTTATTATATTTAGTCAGTGACAACTATTTCCATGCTAAAAGGGGCTGTCTTTTGAGACAGTCTCTTTTGTAATCGCTGCTATATATGGATAAAATATGTAAAAACTAATTTACAAAATAGTGAATTGGTGTTATTATTGCCATAAATGATAATGATTTTCAATAATGGTTATTTGTTGAAAAAAATTTATGGTATATTGAGGATAGTGAATACTACCAATTATATCAGATCATATAGATAGAGGAAGGGTTAAAAAGAGATTACTATCACTCTCATTGAGGAGTGTGAAATGGAGGGGGAAAATGCTAAGAGTATGGAAAAAACATATAGGTTTACTTTTGCTAGGGGGCGTTGTTTGCATATTGCAAATGATTACAATTACAAAATCACAGTTGTTGAAAGGAAAAATACTAAATGAAGCAATATCAGAAAAACAAAATGCTCTATTCGAATTAATTATTTTACTTTTAATTATGACAGTCGTTAGCATAGTGTTTTCTTATATCTATGCTGTTTTTCGTGTTCGTTTCAGTCAAGCTGCAACGAAGTCGCTGCGACAAGCATTTTTTAATAGTCTATTACAACGACCTTATGCCCAATATAAGGAATTACCAGAGGGTGAGGTGATTGCAAAGTATACAAAGCAAATAAATGAAGTGGAAGTGAAATATTTTTCAATATTTACAAGTGTAGCTGAAATGGCTATGAAAATTATATTTGTTTTAGGAACACTGATTCAATTGAATCCCGTATTAGCATGCATTTCTTTTGCTGTATTATCGCTGACTATTGTTGTTCCTAGGTTGTTTGAAAAACGTATTTCAAGGGCTGCCAAAAAAAGAGTAATGGAAACAGAATCCCATATTTCAAAGCTTAATAGCTGGTTACAAGGTTTTGAGATAATCAAAAACTATGGAATTGAGAAAATTATTAAAGGTTATTATGAGAGTTCTAATCAGAAATTGCTTGAAAAAGAAGAAAGGGCAGAAGCTATAAAGGCTGCTGGAGTGGGCGTTAGCTTTGCGTCAATAAATACAGCACAGGTGGTAATATCCACTCTTAGCGCATTTCTTGTTTTGAGGGGATACTTAAATCCAGGGGAATTTTTATCAGTGTTGAGCTTGGTGTCTATAATACGTGCACCTCTATATTGGATTGCAAAACATTATCAGGAAATCATAGCAACTCGCCCTACTAGAGAGTCACTTTCTTCTTTTATATGGGGAAGTATGAAGGATAAAACAGAAGGTGATATTGTGATTTCTAATACTGGGCCACTTCAGATTGCGTACGAGAATGTTACCTTTGGATACCAAAGTGGAGACTCCTTGATTAATGAATTAAACTTAAATTTTTATGCTGGGGGGCATTACTTAATAACTGGTTCAAGTGGTTGTGGTAAGTCAACGGCAATGAATCTTTTACTTAGATATTATGAGCCTAGCAGTGGGAAGATTTTAATTAATGGGATAAGATTAAGCGAAATCAAGAAACTGAACTCATTGATTACAGTGGCACGTCAGGAAGCACAACTGTTTCAGGATACTATTCGGAATAATTTAACCATGTATGACTCTTCAATCAGTGATGAAGCTATAATTGATGCTTTAAACAAGGTTGGGCTGGAGCGATTTGCCTCAAAAGAAGGCATGACTCAGATGGTATTGGAAGAGGGTGGAAATCTTTCTGGTGGAGAGAAAAAAAGGCTTTCATTAGCACGAGCTTTATTACGAAATGCACCCATTATGATTCTCGATGAACCATTGGCAAACATAGATCCTGAGAATGTAGGGAGAATAGAGGATGTATTGTTATCCCTTGATAATTCAACTGTCATTATTATTACTCATCAATTTTCTTCAGAGAAACTCAACAGATTTGATGAAGTGATAAAATTTGAAAGGGGGGCTAGTGATGAAGCAGTTATGGTTTAAATACCGTAAACTTGGGTTAGTATCTATTTTTTTGATTTCAGTAGCATCCGCTGTACAAATAGGCTTTGAATTTTTGAAAGGGACCTTACTTGATGTGGCGCTTAGCAAAGATGAAAGTAAGCTTTTGACCTTGGGGATAATCCTCTTTGGGGCAGCAATGATTAAAGCGTTTACTCATTATCTGTATACAAAGAAATTTAAGGGGTTAATGGTAAGAAGTCTGGCTGATATTCGAGATTCTATTGTCAGCAGTTTATTGAGACGTTCACATCCAGAGTATATGAAGAGTAAAACAGGGGAGTATTTGTCTGTTTATACAAAGCAACTTGATACCATTCAATGGACTTATTTTCAAAGTATTTACGGGCTTATGCAAATTGCTACAGAAACAATATTTGGCTTATTAGGTTTGATTATTATTGACTGGCGCTTGGCTATATGGGCAACTCTTTTACTTATGCCTACGGTTTTTTTTACCTTGGCTGATGAAGCGATGGGTTAATAGTGTACAAGAGAGTAGGCTTAAGTGTATAAACGAGCATATAGGGCGATTTTCTGAGTGGGTTAGAGGGGTAGAGATTATTAAGAACTATGGGGCAGAACAGCGTTTTCTTAGCTTGTTTTCTAGGGATGCTAAGAAGGTGGAGAAATATGGAGTTAAGTTCGGACAAATTTCACATTTATCCCACTCTATTTCAGGATTATTAACTCAACTTAGCCTTATTGTCATGATTTTTGTTTCGGCAAAGTTTGTACTTTCTTCTAGGATAACCGTCGGAATGTTCTTTGTTGTGGTACAGATTATGGAAAAATTACAAAGTCAAGTCATCTATATTTCATCATATACTCAGTCGCTCTTGGCTGCTAAAGTTGCAATTGATAATGTAAAGAAAGTTGTTGAGTTTCCAGTTAAAGAAAATGAGCAGGGTGACGATGTCGACTCTGTGTCTAAAATTACCTTTGATAAGATTGCTTATTCGTACCCAAATGCTCCAGAAAGAAAGATTATAAATGACTTTAACTGGAATATACAGGAAAAAGGAATCTATTTAATCAGTGGAGAGAGTGGCTCTGGAAAATCTACACTTATGAATTTGTTGCAAAATTATTACTCAGTGGATCAAGGTGAAGTAAACATTAATGGGATTGCCGTTGATAATATCAGCAACCTGACTGATATTATAACAATCATGAGACAGGAGGCCACATTTTTTGAAGACAGCCTGCGTAATAATCTAACAATGTACAAAAACATTCCTGATGCAAAGATATTTGAACTCATGAATCAACTTGGTCTGGAAAAGTTTGCAACCCCTGAAGCTTTAGATAGTTTTGTTGTTAATGGAGGAGTTAGTTATTCAGGTGGAGAGGCAAGAAGACTTAGTTTGTTGCGTTGTCTTCTCAAGAAAAGTGATATACTCATTTTAGACGAACCATTAGCGAATGTAGATCCGCTGTCCATTGACAAAATCGTAGATACGATAGTGAAATTAACTATGCGATATGTTTTTGTAATTACCCATCAAACAACAGAAGATTTAGAATCCAAATGTGTTGCTCATATTCATCTTAACGAATTTGCATAAAAAGGTGGAATATAATGAAAATATTGGTATGATAGACTAAAATATAAAATTATAAACACGTAATTAATTGCTTTAAATTACGTGTTCCAACCTGCTTCATTAGCAGATATAGGTACAGGGACTTGTCTTGTAAAAGAAATTGACTATTCAATGGCAGACAAGTCCCTATTACTTTGTCTGAGCGATTAATAAATTTTCCAAACAATATGAGAAAATTATCCACTATGGTATAATAAGACTAAGTATAGCAGACCTATAAAATTGAATATATTGCAAAAATTCCTGAAAGTTAGGAGATGATTTCATGAATATTTCAGCAGGGTTATTGACTGGATATCTAGTTATGAAAACCTTTATGAAGCAGAAAAAAGGTGCAGAAGCAATGGCTTTCGGCGGTCAGATGGAAGTGATCCATGTAATTGATGGACGTTTGCGCATACGTAGTGAACGGTTTAAATCAGAAAAACTAGGACAAGCAGTTGTAGCGCAATTGACAAGAATCAATGGAATTGATAAAGTTGTCCCAACGCAACTAACGGGTAGTCTGTTAGTTGAGTATGATTCTAATAAAGTTGATAAGGATCTATTGATTGGTGCAATAATCAAACTCATTGGGCTCGAAGAACAGCTGAGCATGATGCAAAACTCTAAAGTATATAAAGAAATCCACTTGGCAAATAAAGCAGTAAACAAAGCAATGCTTGATAAAACAGCAGGTTATTTGGACCTGAAGACTATGCTTCCAATAACGTTTATCGGAGCAGCAGTTTATAGAATTCTATCCACGCAGGAATTTACCACACCAAGCTCGGCAACTCTATTATGGTGGGCATACAACGATTTAAATCTTGGAGGTAAGTAGTATGTTAATTACAGATATACTTTTTAATATGCAGGTTAAAATTAAAGTTGTGCACTCTATTCCAGGACGGTTAAGGTTGCATATCCCATATGCAAAGCAAATTCCGGAAGAATGGAGAATTGATGAGACATACTTCAATGTATTTAAATGCATACATGGTGTAACTGACTTTGAGTTCAACTATATTACATCAAATTCACTTGTAAAGTATGATCCAAAGCTGACAGACGAAAAGCATATCATTGCGGATTTGAAGGCTATGACGAAGCTTGCCAACCGCCACCGACAGAAATTGTCCTCTTATAGTACGGAGGAAAAGGAAGAAGCAGCTAAATGGTTTACACAAATGATTGAATCTGAATTCAAGAGCACTAAACGAAAGGAGACTTAAATTTGTTTAAACAAAAAAAAGTACCGCTGCTAAAGATGGAGGTACTGCACTCTTTGAAAGGACGAATACGAGTACACTCCCGAGCGTTGTGTTACTTAAGTGAGGTCAAGGATGAATTAATAGCTAATCTGAAATCTAATAAATCCATTATCTCTGTCGAGTTCTCTGAGATATCCGGAAACATGCTTGTGTATTACAATCATGAAGTTATTGATGAAAAAGAACTTTTGGGGATACTTGAAACAAGTATCGGATCATTTTCATTGCTTGCATTTAAAAAGGAACGTGAGGCTGCTTCTAATCTTACTGTTCAGGAACGACGCATACAGGAAGAATCTGTGTCCACCTTTGTAAATAGAGTTGGAATTACTACATTTTCTTTATTGGTTCTAGCACTTAAAGGATATAGAAAAAGACAGAACCAGAAGCTGCTTGGGCGAATAGTCAGTGCTCCATCAGTATTGAGTCTGGCTTTGTCAACATCAATTTTTAAGAGTGGAATTGACTCTTTAAAGAAAAATAAGCGGCCAAATGCTGATACATTAACAGCAACTGCTATAATGACAGCTATACTGACAGGAAGATCGATGTCTGCTTTAATGACAATATTACTATCCGATATTGCAGAACTTATGACTGCGTACACTATTGACAGAACACGTAAGGCCATCAGCGACATGATTGGGACAGGCGATAAGATGGTCTTTAGGGTTCTTGAAGATGGAACATTAGAGTGTGTTTCTGTAAAGGAAATCAAAGCAGATGATGTTATAAGTGTCCAAACAGGCGAAAAAATCAGTGTTGATGGTATTGTTATCGAGGGTGATGGATATATTGATCAATCAGCGATTACAGGTGAGTATTTTCCTGTACACCGTTCTATTGGTGAAAGAGTTTTCGCCGGAACTGTTGTTAAATCAGGTCAGGTTAGAGTGAAAACAGAAAAAGTAGGTGAGGATACCACTGTAGCACGGATTGTACAGTTGGTTGAAGACGCCGCCAGTAAAAAAGCTCAAATCCAGACATATGCTGACCGTTTTTCTGCCCAATTGATACCGCTAAACTTTGCTCTTGCTGGACTAGTCTATCTCATGACGAGAAACGTCAACCGTGCCTTAAGCATGATGATAATTGACTACTCATGTGGTGTTCGTTTATCAACGGCAACAGCACTTTCAGCCTGTATACACAACGCAGCTCGCAATGGCGTGCTTATAAAGGGTGGTAACTATGTTGAAGTAATGGCGAATGCGGATTCTGTGATTTTGGATAAAACAGGAACAATGACTGAAGGGCGCCCAAGAGTCATGAGCATTGCCACAACAGGGCTGGTTACTGAAAGGGAGCTTTTAGAATACGCAGCGGCAGGGGAAGAAGATTCTTCGCACCCACTGGCTCATGCAATACTTGACTATGTAAGGAAAGCAGGCTATGACATACCTACCCACGGTTTGACAGATGTCGTCGTAGGCAGGGGTGTCACAACGACAATAGACGAGGACTTAATTCGAATAGGGAATAAGCGCTTCATGCACGAAAGTCATATTGATACTTCAAGCCTGAATGATGAGATCAGTTCTCTTGAAAAACAGGGTGAAAACATTATTTATGTCGCGTTAAATCAGAGTTTCCTAGGGGTGCTGGGTGTTAACGATGCTCTTAAGGATAAAATGAAGAAATCATTGAATAGACTAAGATATCTAGGATTTGATGATATTCGACTGCTTACGGGAGATGTGGAATTCCAAGCGGAAAGAATGGCTATTAGAATGAATATGGACGATTTTCAGTCCGAATTGATGCCTGAGGACAAGGCGAAAACGGTACTACAGATGCAGTCGGCAGGATCTTCAGTCATAATGATTGGCGATGGGATTAATGATGCACCTGCATTAGCTTATGCTGATGTAGGAATTGCCATAGGCAACACACGTACCGATATTGCTATAGAATCAGCAGATATAACAATCACTAATGATGATCCTTTATTGATTCCATCATCTGTAGTTCTAGCAAGAAAAACAATGAAAACTATAAAGGAGAACTTTGGTGTTGTCATAGGCATTAACACTCTTGGGATTGTTATGTCGGCAGTAGGCTGGCTTCCGGTGTTTTGGGGTTCAGTACTGCATAATTCATCAACAATACTAGTTGTATTGAATTCAGGTCGACTATTGATGCATGATTTTGAAAGGAGGCTTCCATAGTGTCAGGTCTTAATGTAAAGATAATCCATAGAATTCAGGGACGATTACGTTTACGTCTTAGCCGCCCACCGGCTCAAGTTGATGTCTTTTTATCTAAAATCATTAAGCATGATGGTATTGAAAGCCTAAGTTTTAATCCCGTGTCTAAATCTTTGCTTGCACACTATCAACCAAGTGTTGTATCTTCAACTGAAATTTTGCTGAGGGTCAGCATAGCATTATCTGTAGATTTTGGCAATCAAGTAGTCCGCATAGACACACACCACGATTCTAGGAATCTGGTATATTTAGACTATTACTCTGGGGCATCAATTCTCTTGGCAGGACTGTCGCACATTGTTAAAGTATCGGATAATACTCTCAAGTGGATTAATTATAACGCAGGTTATAGCACAGCTGCCTCGGTATTATATCATGCTTGGATGGAAGTTCGAAAAGAAGGACTCTATGATCCGGAAGTTGTTTCTGTAGTTTACTTAATTAATTCATTAATTAAAGGTAATTTCCTTACCGCAAGTGCTATTACTTGGATTGCTACATTTGGTCGGCATTTACTGGTTCCTCTTCAGGAGTCATGTCTTATAAAGGCCTATGAGGTTATGAGTGATGATGAAAAATCATATATGGATGTAGAAGTTACTCCCATAATTGAGAATTCATCACAAACTCACCCGATTCGTCTGCTTGTTTACAGTATTGCCAAAATGGCAGGTTTTGGGACAGTAAATCAAGGTTATAGTTTGATTGATCAAATTAAACACGTTTCAAAGGCACATCATAATGTCCTGGAAGGTATAGGAAAAAAGCCGAGTCCAGTATATATGAGAATAGAAAATTAAGGAGTGATGAAAATGTTAGGATTAGGGCAACAAATGAGAGTTGGTGGAGGAATTCATAGAATAAACCGTGATCATGTAACAGGCTTTGTAGTAGGCGTTGGAGTTGTTGCAGCAGGATATTATGCATATATGAAGAACAAAGATTCAATCGATGAATTTTTAGCGGGTCATGGTATCCATATTCCAAAATCTGAATCTGAAGATTTGAAAGAATTGACGCTAGAAGAATTGGTGTTAAAGAAAGAGTCTATTGAAGATTTGATTGCTGAAAAAGAAATGGAAATGAAAATGGAAACTGTAATTACATCACAAGAGTAATAAGGACCACCCTTCAAAAGGGTGGTTTGCTTATGCCCGCGGACATGGGGACAGGGATTTGTCTTGTAAAAGAAATTGATTATTCAATAGTAGACAAGTCCCTGTCCCTATGTCTGCTGCGTTCTATATATTTAATAACCTGAGATTTATTTAGTACTTTTTACTAGATTATGTGTTAAGTTTAATAAAGCTTGTAAAGCTGGAGAAATCCATTTGTTATTATGGTAAAGAACTTGAGCTGGTATGGTGAAGCTTTTATTTTGTAATGAAATCTCATGTAAATCACCATTTAGCAATTCTTTCTCTACAGTAGAACGTGGTAGAAAGGAAATCCCTAGGCCATTTATAACAAAATGTTTTATAGCCTCTGTACTCTCAAATTCTAAAAGAGAATTAGGAAAAATTCCAATATCCATTAAATAGCTTTCAAACAAGCTACGATACTTACTGCCCTTTTGAGTGAGTATTAAGTTTTCATTTTTTAAACTATGAGGGATAATTGTTTTTTTAGTAGCAAGACCATGATGTTTGCTTACGACCAAAACAAGAGGCTCATTAAATAAAATTTCTGAAGCAATATCTTGATCATTTATTTTATCATCTAATACAAAGGCAATGTCGATTATATTTTTTCTAATCCAAGAGGGAAAATCATAGCAATTACCCATCTTAATTTTAATATCCACATTGGGATATAGTTTATGATAATCGCGTAAAAGCTCTGGTAAACTGTAAAAACAAAGGGTTTCTGTAATGGCAATTCTCAACTCCCCTTTAATAATTTGAGGAGAAGATGAGGATAAGTTTGCAACAGCTTCATCACATAAACTTAGTATTTTTTCGGCATAGGATAGAAGTATTTCCCCATCTTTAGTAAGTCTTATATGATTACCTAAACGTTCAAATAAGATAGTTCCCAATTGACTTTCAAGCTTTTTAATTTGTTCAGAGATACTGGACTGTGCATAATTTAGTATCTCTGCTGATTTAGAAAAACTCTCAGTATGAGCTACCGTTACAAATGATTTTAATAATTTAAACTCCATGGTAGTATCCTTTCAAATTATTATCGTTAATAGTGATATATAGTATCGGATATATCTATTTTACTATACTTTAGAGCCGTGATAACATTAAATTAAAGTTATTAGTTATACAACGTTGTATAAGAAATTATTAAAGTAAGAGTATAGGAGATGTAATCTATGAGAGAAAGATCTATATATTTTTTATTAACTCTAACAGTAATATTTTGGGGAACATCTTTTGCAGCGGTAAAAATCGGTATAGGAAATTTGACTCCGGTACAGTTCCTTTTTTTAAGGGTAATGTTTGCAACGATTATTTTTTCTATAATACTGTTTAAAACTCCAAAAGATAAAAGGAAAATTAATAGAGAAGATATTCTATATATTATTTATCTGGGATTTATGGGGATTAGTGGCTATTTTATTATACAATATACGGCTTTAAAATATACTACAACTGTAAATGCATCGTTACTAGTAGGATTAGCGCCCATAATAGTAGCAATATACTCATGTGTATTTCTAAAAGAAAAATTAGAACTTGTAAGAGTAATTGGTATTGCCATGTGCTTTATAGGAATTATTCTTATTATAACAAAAGGAAATATTTCTAATCTTTCATTTGGAAAAACAATATTTGGGGATATACTTATGTTACTAAATGCTGTGATGCTAGCTATATTCTCTATAGGAGCAAAGAAAATATTAAAGAAATATGAGCCATTTGTTGTTGTAGCTTATATGAATATATCTGCTTTGATAATATTAGCCCCTTTTGCCTTTACTTCTAATTTTTTATCACCAGTTTCACTATTGAGTAAGATTGATGACATTAATATGAAAGTTATCTTATCAGCTTCATACTTGGGCACTACATGTACAGTTTTAGGATACTACAGTTGGTATAAAGCAATAAGAGAATTTGGACCTTCTAGAACATCAGTATTTAATTATATTAATCCACTTGTAGCATCAATTGTTTCATTTATTCTATTTGATGAAGGCATAAATGTTTATACAATTTTAGGTGGAATAAGTATAATTGGAGGAGTTGCTTTAAACAATATGCAAAATATATTAATTAAAAAAGGCACAGGCAAGGTAAAAACAGTAGGATGATTTTCAAAGATACAAGAAAACCACCTATAGTGAAGGGAGATTACTATGCCACTAATTAGAGGTACATTTGGACCACTTTCAAAGGATAAAAAGAGTGAGCTAATCAAGATATTGACAGAGGCTGCATCGGAAGTAACAAACTACCCTAAGGAGTCTTTCATGGTGTTTATTGAAGAGCTTGGAATGGATGCCACAGGGTTTGGGGGTAGAACTATGGAAAAGATTATAGAAGAGGTTAGTAAGTAAAAAGAGCCTTGAGTCAGACATGAGGACAGGGACTTGTCTTTTAAAAGAAATTGGCTATTCAATAGCAGACAAACCCCTGTCCCTCTATCTGTAATTTAAAGTCTTAATGTTATTTATCTATATTTTCAATATCATCTGCTAGTTGGCTTGCACCGTCTAAGAGATTAGGACCGTAACCCCAGAATTGATTAAAATCAATTACGATAATGGCTTTATTTTTAATGGCATTAATACTTTGAAGTGCTGCATCATTATAAAAGCTCTCCATTGTAGCTTCTGGATCGGGTCCACCCGTATAATCAGGAAGTAAAAATATATCTGGATTTTTCTCAATCAATTGCTCTATACTTACCGTTCCTTCGATATCAGCTAAAGCGTTAGTTAAATTTAGCTTTTCTAGAGTGTCAGCAATAAATG
>MDTG01149798.1_pt1 | contig 11339 bp, 10 predicted proteins | sample 811421 | NCBI WGS metagenome assembly MDTG01 (sample SAMN05326645, study PRJNA326480) | marine metagenome | isolation source: seawater | place: Pacific Ocean: South East | collected 2011
AGTATGGACGAGATAACTGCTGAAAGCATCTAAGCGGGAAACTCACCTCAAAACTAGTTCTTCCTATAGAGCCGTGGTAGACCACCACGTTGATAGGCTAGATGTGGAAGCGCAGTAATGCGTGTAGCTGACTAGTACTAATAGCTCAATTGGCTTGATTTATGCACTGAAAAAAATTTTTAGATATATATATTTATTAAAGTAATAATTGGTTCAGAATACCTTTTTTATTTTTATCGTTTAATAATACCTTTTTCTTAAGGTCATTTTTCAAATTCATTCTTAACTTTACAAAGCTCGGAGTGTAATGTGCTACCAATAAGTGCCTATCATTCATTTCCGAATAGTTTGGGGCACCAGCATGCCACATAAGTGTATTAAGAACTAACATGCCACCCTTTGGAACCTTGATCTTAGTAAATTTGTATTTTTTTACATCTTCTATAGTAGGAAATCTTCTAAATTTTTGACTACCTCTCAAGACGATTGGTCCATAGTTGTCTTTATTAGATTCATTTAAGTAAGTTAAAATACCACAACTTAGTAAAAAATCTTTAGAACCCATTCCGATTGGTATTTTATCACCTGGTTTATTATAGCTTACATAAGGATAATCTAAATGTAAACTTTGACCTCTTGAACCGGCAACAGAACATTGCGCAGCATAATAAGTACAAATAAAATTTTCTCCCATTAACTTTTTAAATGCATTCATTACAATTTTTGGCTGGATCATTTCAGTAAAAATTTTATCAGTATTTAATAAATCGAAAAAATTAATTGATTTTCTTTTTTTATCGATTTCAAAACTTGACGTTGCTTTTTTATAGTCTCTATGTTTTTTTAATTTTTTATCTATTATTTTTTCAGCTTTATCAATAAGCTTTTTTTTATAATATCCATTTAAAACTATATAACCTTTACCATTCGTCAATTCGTGTATAATTTTATTTTCTATGCTGTTATACTTTACTGAAGATTTTTCTTTCATCATATCTTTCTTATAAAAATTAATTTCTTTTAACGAAAGAGATTTAATAGTTTTATAAGAAAGTTTTCTTTTATAACTAAAAGGGTTAAAATCTTTACTTTTAATTGCTCCACATTTTTTTGGATTAAAATTTTTTGGCCATTTAGTTTGATCATTATAAACAGCATCTCTCAAATTAACATTCATTAATTTTGATGTTTCAAAATTTACACCTTTTAAATTTGAATGAGTCATATTTGTATTTTTAATTTGAGAATTTATAAACTCAGAATTACTAAGGTTTGAGTCAGTAAATACACAATTCTGAATTTTTATATTTAAAAATTTAGAATTAGACAAATCTTGCTCCCAAAAACTCTGTTTTATTAATTTTTGGTTATCGAATCTTTTATTTTTTTTTTTCACTAATTATTTTAGTTATTTAAGGGTTACACTATATTTGGAGTTTATTAGCTTATTAATTTTTTGATCATAATTTACATTGTATTTTTCATGTTTTAAATCACTTAATATAAACATTCTTTTTCCTAAAAAAATCCATTTTTTCCATGATAATGAAAGTTGCTCAGCAAGTTCTCCAATTGGTGAAATAGTTTTACCCCCCTCATTGTTGAACTCTTTAAAAGCTAATTTATCTGCTTCATTTTCTAAAACAAAATAATTGTTATCACTATAAATTGTTGTTCTAGGTAGATATCTATTTGATTTTGATTTTAATAAATTTAAAGCGTCTTTAGCACTTGTATAAAAACCTAAATCAAAAATGATAAAACCCAAAGGTGCTTCATCTAGATGCTTTTCCTCTAAAAATTTTGGCACAGTTTCTTTAACATCACCCAAAACAAGTTTTGAAAACTTTAGTTTTTTTAAATTTTCTTTTTTAACAAAAGTATAATCTCCACCGGACAACTCATATAATCTATTCCTGGGGTCGATTTCTTCTTTAATGTGTCCAGAGCCAAGTTCAAAACCATATACATTAAAATCTATATCAATAAACTTTTTGATATCATCAATATAATTTTCTATATCAATCAGTCCCTCAAAGTTCCAGCAACCTAATTCTATTACAGAAATTTTTTTATAATTTAGCTCTTTAGCTTGATGAGCAGCCATTAAGATTCCAAGAGCATAATTCGGTCTTGGTAAAACTCCATTTTTTATCAATTCAAAAAACTTATCAAATCTTTTTCCGTAAAAAAATTGGAAATATTTATATTTTATAGAATTAAAAAAAGAAAAGTAGTTCTGTGATTGATCAGAAAGCATTTACTAAATAACCAGCGTATTAATAACTCTTTTTTTATCTACACCTAAATCTAAAATTTCTTTATAAATTTCCTGCCAATATGTTGATGACGCAATTAAAATAGGATTGTCGGATGTTAAAATTTTTTTGGGAGAAAAAACTTTTTTAGTAACAAAATTATTATCTTTTTTTCTAATTCCATCAACGTAATATGCGACTCTTGATTTTTTAAATAAATATGAATTTTTAATAATTTCATCCGCATATCTTCCAGTTCCCCAAACTATAATATCTTTGTTAAAATATTTTCTTAAATTATCAAACATATCATTCTCATCTAATTGCTGAATTGAATAATTTTCTTTAAAAAATTTGAATAATCTTTTTCTAACGTGATCGTCAAAATGAATAAACTTTGCTCCTGCAGTATTAAGTGAATTGTAAAAATAAATAATAGATAAAGATTTTTCTAAATCTAAATTTTCAAATTTGTAATCAGTACTTATTTCAAAATTACAATTCAATAATTCATAATCTTTTATAAGTTTAATGAATGAATCTATTTCATTTTTTTTATAATTATCAAATGTTAAAATATATTTAATAATTATATTTCCATTTTTCTTAGTATTATATTTTTTAAGGTTTTCAAAAATTTTTAAAAAGCCTTTTTTGACCCCCCTTACTTTTTCATATGTTTCTTGAGTTCCAGCATCTGTTGAGGTAGTTAAAATTATTTTTTTTTGGTCTAAATATTTATGTATCAGATCACTATAAATTATAGAATTACTATAAACTCTTATGTCTTTAAATTTTGGATATTTACTATCAATAAAGTTTTTAAAAATGTCTTTAAAATTTCTTAACAAAACAGGCTCACCACCACCCCAAGCGATAGATACATTTTCACTAAAGAAGTTTTGTTTCCTAAATTTTGTTAGCATATCATTTAGATTATAATTAGGATTAAGGCCTCCATAAAACATTTCGCTACAATACGAGCATCTGGCATTACATTTAGAATGTGCTTCAATTGATATTTTATTGATTTTAATTTCTTCTAATTCTTTCCATTCTTTCAATTGTATTTTTGGACAACCATCACAAGGAGTTTTTTTTTTGTTATTTAGATTTTCAATTATTTTTTTTTTTTCAGAAATTATATTTTGGACATTAATATCATTATTAGATTTAACTTTTACAATCTCTACATCGCCTTGCATTTTTCCATTCACAAAAAAACGTTGGCAGCAGTGCCTTAGAGCATTAGGTCCGAAATAAATTGAGCCCTGTAAATCTTCACAACTATAAAATTTTTTATTTCTCATTTTAACTTAAAAAAGTTTTTTACTAATTTATCTTTATCGGTTTTATATACATATTTTAAATTACTAGCCAACAATATTTTCGAGTAAATTTTATATAAATTGGTAAGAAATCTATTTTTTTTTGATTGTATAATATTAGCAGTATTAATTTTATTTATATAAACAGCGGTAAGTCCAATTATTCCTTTTATAAAAAAAAATTTTAATTTTTTTTGATATTTATTTTTTAAAAAATTATAACAGTCTGAATAAGCTTTAAAGTGATAGGATATATGTTTTTCAGATAAAGAATTAACAATTGAATCTTTGGAATTATATTTTAAATAATAAACATCTCTACTTACTTTAATTGATCTTGCGTAATAAATTGATTTTAAAAAAAACAATACATCTTCAAAATAGCCATTTTTGAATTTGATTTTATTTTTAATCAAAAAATTTTTAGAAAATAAATTTGATATTACTTGTGGTATTATAGATGTTTCTAAATATTTTTTAAAAATATTACTTTTTTTTAGCTTTAAAAGATTGAGATCATGTCGTTTTTTTCTTTTCATATTTTTCATGTTGTCAAAAACTTTAAACCCAAAGGCGAAAATATCACTTTGAATATTATCAGTTATGTTAATAATTTTTTTTAAACTATTATTTTTAAGACAGTCGTCACTATCAAGAAAAAGAATATAGTTTCCTTTTGATAAACTTATTCCTAAATTTCTTGCATGTCCTGGTCCATCAGTTTTTTTTTTTGATTTAAAAAGTTTAAAATTTGTAAAATTATGAATATATTTTTTAATAATTTTAGTAGATTTATTATTCGAAAAATCATTTATCAATAAAACTTCATAATAATTATCATTAATTTTTTGTGATTTAATACTTTTTAATGTTTTTATTATACTTTTCTCTGAATTTTTGTAGGGAATAATAATTGTTAATTTTATCATTTGATTAAAAAATGATGTTCATACTTTTTAGAAATATTAAATTTCTTTTTAATACTAGTAATAATTTTTGGATTATCAATTGCACTAAACTTTAATTTTTTATTTATCAAATATACAAATTTGTTATTTTTTTTAATGATCGCAAGCCATGCCAAGTTTTTTTTCAATAAGGATGTTTTAATTTGGAATTTTAGAAAATTAATAATTTCAAAAAAGTTAGGTTTTGCTTCACATGTCATCCAGCCTCCATACCAATAACTTTTATTATTTATCTTAATTTCATAATGATAAAATATTGATATTATTTTTTTATTAAAATAGTAATATTTTTCAATCAGATTTGAATTATTGAACCACCAAATGTAATGTTCATGTTTTTGGATTAAAGATTTTCTCAGGCTTCTTTTTCTATTAATAATCATATTTCTATAAATAAGGTATTGATTTACAAAAGAATCTTTAATTTTAAAATATCCATTTTTATTTAGAAATTTTGAATTTGAAATAACATCTTTAATTACAATTCTTTTATTATTATTTAAAATGCCAACAATTCTTTTAACTCCTCTACTATCAATCAAAATTTTTTTATTATTTGTGAGTTTTTTAATTCTATTTAAATTTTTCAACAAAGATAAAAATAGCAATTGTATTTTATTAGAATTAAGAAATTTATTTAAATCAATGTTGATATAAAAACCAAGATCTTCTAAGTCAGAAATATTATTTTTTTGATTTTCTGAATTTGAAAATAAACATGCTGGAATATTGAGATAATTTAAATCATATATAATTGAACTAGAATTAGAAAAGGCAAATTTACATCTTTCTAAATAAATAGACAAATCAAATTTATTCGAGACAATATTTAAGAATTTAAATCTTTTCTTTAAACTTTTAATTCTTGAATAATTATATGCCATTGGTCCAATAACTAAATCTACATTAAATTTTTTTTTAAAGACTTGATTCATAATACAAAATTGTAAAATTAATTTGTAGAATTTAGATAAGTCACCCGCACCACCAAAATAAAAAAATATATTTTCCTTCTTTTTGCGTTTATTTAAAATTGGATTGATCATTGCATATTTAGGGCCTAATAATTTATTACAGTTTTTTGGAACAAGATTTAAATATCTATTTTGAGTATTTTCCGAATTCCATTTAGCATCAATAATAAAGTGGCACTTATGTTTTTTTTTATTTAAATCATCGAAAACTATTAATTGATATTTTGTAAAAAAAAATTTTTCCCAATTAAAATCCAATCTATAATCATCGACAATTATAAATTTGATATTTTTTTTTTCTATTTTCCTTTTTAATAAATTTGCATCACCCAATTGATTTTTGAAAGTAGAGCCTTTGTATAACTCTATAATTTTAAATTTAATTATTTTTTTTGAAATTTTTGATTTTTTATCAATTGCAAAAGTTATTTTGTAATATTTTTTTAATTCATTAGCTAATTTTATACACCTATATAAATGACCCAATCCTACATTTTTATTAAAATTAGTTCTGATTATAACTTCTTGCATTAATTCAAAATTTTTCTTATTTGTTTAGACAAATCTAATTTTTTTTTAATATATTCTTCTCTTATTTCTTTTTTAATAACTTTACCCAATCTATTCTTTGGTAAAGATGCTACAAAGTCATACCCAAGTGGTTGTTGAAAATTAGCTAATCTTTCCCTTAAAAATTTTCGTAATTTAATTTCAATAGTTTTATCTTTATTTCTTAAAACACAAACTAAAAATAAAGCTTCGCCAAAAAATTTATCAGGAATACCTATTGCGCAACATTCAACTATATTTTTGAATTTAATTGCTTCTTTTTCTATATCAGATGGATATATATTTTCTCCACTTGAAATTATCACATCTTTTTTTCTTGATACAAAATATAAAAAATTTTTTTTATCTTTATATCCCAGATCCCCTGTTAGAAAATAATTTTTAACAAATGATTTTTTTGTTAATTTTTTTGATTTGAAATAGTTTTTTAATCTAAGATTTGTTTTACATCCTATTTCCCCAATTTCGTTATCATTCAGTTTTTTTTGATTTTTATCAAAAATTTTTACATCACAATTTGGTAAAATTTTTCCAACTGAATGTTGTTTTTTTAAATTTGAAGTATCAAGATTAGTAATAGTTCCTATTTCTGCTGCCCCATACATTTCAAATAGTTTTATTGAATTTTTTTTAAAATCTCTTTTATCTTTTATTGACAAAGTAGATGCCGCTGAAACAATTTTATTAATTCTAATATTTTTTGATAACAAATCATTTTTCATTAGATTAATATAATTGGATGAAAGAATTGAAAAAGAAATACGCTCTTTTTGGATGAATTTTTTAAATTTTTTTTTATTATATTTTTTTAGGTAAATCAAATTACAACCAGTTAATGTAGCTAAAAAAAGTATTCTTTGACCCAGAGAGTGATCAACAGGAGATGTTAAAAGAATATTGTCTTTTTTATTAATTTTATAAATATTTTTTATATGTAAATATCGGTCATATTTAATTTTCTGTGTATAAAGAATTGGTTTTGGTGTCGATGTTGTTCCTGAAGAAAAAGTAATAATAAAATCTTTGTTAATAAATTTTGATGATAGATTTTTATCTATAAATGCTTGTCTATTATTTGGATAACTAATTTTTAGTAAACTTTTATCAGATAGTAATTTATCAATCTTTATATATTTTTTTAAAAAATTAAATTCATTTGAAAAAAAAACTAAACCTGGTCGAGTAAATTTATAAATCTTTAGGATCTGATTTTTAGAAAGAGAATTATTAATGGGAATAAGAGTTTTTCCAAGCTTGGAACAAACAAAAAATAAAATTAAATATGAAAAAAAATTATTTGAAACTAATAATATTTTTTCACTTCTTTTAAATTTCTTAATATGTGAAGATGAATTTTCTATAAAATTAAAAATTTCTTTATACGAGTAACTCTCATTTTCTGTGATAATTTTTTTATTATAATTAATATTTTTAAGAAAAATAGAATATAAATTCATTATTAACTTATTTTATTTATAATTTTCTCAACAGTTTGATTTTTCTTTATTTTAAAATACCCAAGATTAATATTTTTTTTCGATACACTTTCAAGCTCAGATATTATTGACATCAAAACCAAGGAATCTACTTTTTCATTTTCAAAAATATTTATTTTTAGCAATTCTTCAGATTTAATGTTTTTTTTTATTATTCTTTTTGAAATTAAAATTTTTTTAATTAATGATAAAATTTTTTTTTTCATATTTTATTTTACAAATGACAGTTTCATTTTTTGACCAAATTTTAAATTTTTTTTTGATTTTTTTCCTAATAGGAATTTTAAAAATTTTGGATGCAAACCAAATGATGGTCTAATAGAACTTATATTTTGTTTAGTAAATATTTCGCCTTTATCAATATTTTTAGTCACATAAATAGACTTTCTACCAGCTAAATTTTTTAAAGAATTTTTACTTATTTTAATATTTTCATTCCCAATGATTTTTTCAGTATCTCTTATATTTTTAATCATTTCCTGAAATTCAGAAATTTTAAGTGAAAAAAAATCATCTACCGACATCTTATTTTTTTCTAAATTAATGTGTTTTTCAATAACTTTTGCTCCAAGAGATACAGCAATTGTTGGAGCTACGACACCTAATGAATGATCTGAAAATCCCACTATTGTTTTATATCTATTTTTTAAAGTTTTTATTGAAGCTAAATTTAGTTCGTTCAGTGGAGCTGGATATGCACTTGTACATTTTAATATAACTATCTTTCTACATCTATTTTTTTTTAATGTATTTACAGCTAGGTCCAAATCTTTTTTTGATGCTAATCCTGTTGAGATAATTATTGGCTTACCAGTCTTCGCAACTTTCTCTAATAGTGGAATATCTGTTATTTCAGGCGATGCTATTTTGTATATTGGACAATTCTTTTTTTCTAAAAAATCGACCGTATCTAGATCAAAAACTGAGGAAAAAAGAATGATCTTTTTTTTTTTACAATACCTACTTAAAGTATCGTACCATTCAAAGGGCGTTTCAGCTTTTTTATATAGATTAAAAAGATTTTTATACTTTTTCCAACTTTTATTTTTAATCTTAAAATCTTTTTTATTGGAGTTAATAGTAATTCTATTTGCTTTATATAGTTGTATCTTAATTGCATCAACTCCAATAATTTTTGCATGATCAATAATTTTAAATGCATTACTTATGTTGCTTGAATGATTAGCCGACATTTCTGCAACAACAAAAGTTCTCTTATTTTTCTGGTCAAAGATATTTTTAATTTTATTAAACATTTTTAATTTTTTTCTTCACTAAATAATATGTTTTTTTTGACAATTTAGTCTCTGTACCAAAAGCTTTATTTAATAAGTTTAAATTATTCCAACAATTAACAATTTCAACTTTTCTTCCTGAATTGAAATCATTTAACATACTCATAGTATGATTTTTGCTTAAAAGGGTTTGTTTTATTCTACTATTTATAGTTTGGTAAATTGGAATGTTCAATCTTTTTACAATATATTCAAATTCATACATTATATCTGTTATTAACTTTTTAGCTTTTTTGGACCTACTAATTTGTAAATTATTATATCCAGTTTTTAAGGCAACTAAGTTAAAAGCAAACGAATTAATTGATTTGATAAAAATTTCACTATAAATATTTTTTACTTTTGGTGAAATAACCCTTTTACTTAAAAGTTTTCTTAGAAAATCAGCTTTGTCTTTCATTTTCAAATTCACCTCTTTTAGTGGGTAACCCCTTTGAATATGACTTATAATAGTTTCACCTGGATTTATTATTTTTCCAGATAGCCACATAGTCATACCAATTATGTTTTTACTATATTTATTTGGGTAAAAATTTTTAGATATATGAATTTTTTTTTTATTAAGTATATTTGCAAACCACCAATATGGTAATTCAGTGCAAGGAGGAATTATAGCTGTATTTTTACCAGCATGTTGTAAAATATTTTTGAGAAGTCTCTCTTTTACATCTTTTAATTTAATTGTAATGAATATATAATCAAATTTTAATTTTTTAATTTTATTTAAATTATTTAAGAAAAAAATATTTTTTGAATTTTTTAATATTACTTCTTTTTTTAAAACATCATTTCGAAAAATTTTTAATTTCAATCCTTTTTTTTTAATTGAATTGTAATGTTTATTTCTGCAAATTGTATAGACTTTTGTTTTTTTTGAAGCTAAGCAATAAGTCAAATGAGACCCAATTGCACCACCTCCAAAAATCAAAATTTTTATTTTACTTTTATCCATCTTCCGGTTTTATCAGATTTAATTGAGGCATCACAAAAATTTGAAATTTTTTGTGATGATTTTAAACCAAAAGTATAATCATTTTTTTTCTTAAAAATTATCTCATTTGCTAAATCTAAATAAATATTTGCAAAGGCCTCTAAAAAACCAGATGGGTGACCAGGCTTATAACGATTGTATCTTTCTTTATTAGCCTCATAAACAGCTGAACTTCTATCTAGAATTGTTTTAGTTCCATCTAGATTAAACATTATTAATTTTTCTGGTTCAATTTGTTTCCAAAAAATAGTTTTTTTTGATCCTACAATTTTTAATTCTAGACCGTTCGAGATTCCAGGATTTGTTTTGCTAACTACAAATTGTCCAAAAATATCTTTTTCAATTTTTGCAGTGATAAAAGCATTATCAACAATTTTATAATTAGAGTGATTAAAAAACTTTGCTAAAACTTTGTTAGGAGTTTTTTCAATCAGAAAATCGCACATTTGCACTAAATGCGATCCCAAATCGCCTAGTATATTTGGATATCCAGTATCATTTAATCTCCAAAGTTTTGGTTTTATTTTTGAGCTCGTTTTTTTAACAAAAGCATTTTGAGGCATATAAAAAAAAAATTGCTTAATTTTTCCAATTTTTTTTTTTTTTATGATCTTTTTTAACTCTCTTAAAATTGGATAGCCAGTATAGTTATATGTAACTCTGATAAGTTTATTTTTATTTGAAAAAAGACTTTTAACTTCATTCATTTGATTTTTACTATTTATTAATGGTTTTTCACAGATAATAGGTATATTAATTTTTATTAATTTCTTTAATATTTTTGAGTGACTTGGTGTTGGGGTAAGAAGAGCAACTGCATCTAGCTGACTACTTTCATATTTAATGAAATCATTAAGAGAATTATAAATTCGAGATTTGTTTACATTGTAGATGTCACCGGACTTTAAATTTATTTTTTTGTTCCTGCTAAAAAAACCTGAGACCAAATTCCATTTATTATCAAGCTTACTAGCTAAATAATGCATTCTTCCAATTGTAGAGTTTGTTCCTCCGCCGATAAAGCCCAAACAAAGATTTTTTTTCATTAAGATTTATATATATATATATTTATTTTATAATGTATATTACAAACTATTCAATCCAACTATAAAATATATATAGAATGAACATTGCAATTATACCTGCAAGACAAGGCAGCAAGAGAATAAAAGGAAAAAATATTAAAAATTTTTTTGGAAAACCTATAATTAGTTATGTTATAAAAGAAGTAATAAAATCAAAAATTTTTGATTATATAATAGTTTCTACTGACTCTGATAAAATCAAAAAAATTTCAGAAAAATATGGAGCAAAAGTTTTTTTTAAAAGACCTAAAAAAATATCAAATGATAATGCTAAAACACAAGAGGTGATAGTGCATTCATTGGATTGGTTTAAAAAAAAGAATGTATATTTTAAATATGTTTGTTGTATTTACCCTACCTCTGTAATGATCAGA
>MDTG01279548.1_pt1 | contig 11339 bp, 9 predicted proteins | sample 811421 | NCBI WGS metagenome assembly MDTG01 (sample SAMN05326645, study PRJNA326480) | marine metagenome | isolation source: seawater | place: Pacific Ocean: South East | collected 2011
AATAGAAAAAGAGGCAATTGAAGAAGTGGGAAGAGAAAAAAAAGTTCAAATTGGAGTTCCTTCCCTTGGCATTCCCCAGAACATTGGGAACAAAAGGAACATTCCCGCCGTTGTTCCGAGTGAAAAGAAAAAACGCGACATCGTTGAATATAGAATGTCTCGTAATCCTTCTGTGCAGAAACTGAGAAATCAACTTGAAGAAGAAAAAGAAATGATGGCAAGAATGAATTACGAAATGGAAAAAAGTTTAATAGCTCAAATAAATGATAATATAAATAATTTAAAGTTTGCGCTTTATAAAGAAAAAGATGAACTAGATAAACAACTACAAGTACTACGAACAAAGCAACGTATGGTACCGAGGGCAAAAGAATATATCGAAGCGCTCGGGATGTGGAGATCTAGATACAACGAAATGTTGCAACAGTGGCGATCTAAAAATTGGAATCAAATACAAATCGGACAGGTGGACGAAGACAACTTCATCGCTTCCGACCAGAATCCGCACGGACCAGGAATTAAAAATACCGAGGAAAATTTCGTGGCGTCGGAATCAAACCCATTGAATTGGATTATGGATGAGGAAACGAAGATGTTTAGTCGGGTTCGACCTGACGTCCCAGGGATTGACATCAAAACAGCGATAGAGAATGACCAAAGACTTCTAGACAGTACACAAGAACATAGAAATAGACTTAAAATAGTTAATGCAAAGATAGGTGAATGTACTAGTATTCTAATTGATGGTGATCAATTGAATATTATCCGTGTAAATTCTCTACTGGGAAGAAAAAATTATTTTGACAAACAGATTTCAGAAAAAAACCCAGCCATTGGCAACCGAAGTGATGTATTGAAGGAACGACATATCGCCTCCGGGGAACTCGTAGATGCCTGGAAGATTGCTGATTCTCTAATGGGAGGGTACAACGATGGGGCTACAACGACAAAAAAAAGAACAAAAAAACCTTTAGACGAAATAAATATATGGTTACTAAAAAAAAAAAAAGAGGATAAAATAGAAGATGACATTGTAGAAAAAACTGCAAGAAAATCACAAATAGAAGAACAAATGCCAAAAATCGAGGAGGAAATAAAAAAAACCAAGAAAGAATACCTAGAAAAATTAAAACTTCTTTTCGTTTTTGACCCTCCAAAAAAAAAAAGGCAACCAGATATAATCCATAATGAAGGTGGCGTCAATATCCTTGAAGAACTTATTTACTTAGAAGGTTTTCAAAATGAAAAGGGGCAAACAAAAGAAAAAATAAAACAATTTTTTCAAGAAGAATTCAATAAGATGGTTTCAAAGGAAAATACAAATAAACAAGAAAAAAAGGCAGTAGAAGATGCCGAAAAAGCGCTTGAAAGGGTAAAAGATGACTTGCAAAGTTCTTTTAAAGATTTTTTCAGAAAGCCGTACATTACAGATTTTAAAACGGATGAAGATGTTAGGAAGGAAATAAATCATTTGAATACAGAAGATGATAAACCTGCGAAATTTACAGAAGAAGGTGTCTATGGAGGAACAGAATTAGAACAACTTGTAGAAGATGATGAAGATAATGAACTTTTTGCTAAAGTGTTAAAATGGCAATCGGAAAATCCCGGGAAGGATTGGTCTGAAAGGGGTGCGCCAACACTCAACGTGTACCAAGATGATTTTGATGACGTGCCGCCCCCGGAAGTTCCCGGGGATGTAGAAATGCCAGGAGTAGGGGATGACAACTTTAATTGGTTGAAGGAGCAGTTTCTTACCTTGGAGGGCAGAGACCCAGTCCGAAAGGCAAATATGATAGACAAAGTCCGAAAGGCGGATATGATACAACATTTGACTGATGATACCGTCATGCAGGAGTTCGAAGAGCGGTTCGATGAAGCAACCCGTGCAGACATCTACAGTGCGATTTACGGAACATTGCCTGACGAATTCGACTTCGAGCAGTTCATTTGGGGGCTAGGGATGGAATTCCCGGAAGATTTCCCGGAAGATCTTTTTTGAATTGTCTCCCCTGCGAGAGGCTCATGATATTGGTTATCAAGGACTACATGGCGTGCTTGCACGACACGATGCAGAGGCTTCCCGAGTACCCCATTTCGATTTCAAATCCATCTCCACAAGAGATACAAGAACGGTTGCAAATTTACACATACAATACATTCGGGTTAAATATCGATTGTACTGATGTTTTTTCCGGAGACGGGGACGATTGTACTGTAATATGTACAGGTAAGGACTTAAGTAAGTTTACAACCGTTGAGAATCACGTGTGGATAGATATCAGGTTGATGCACGTAAATCATCTTGACCAATACCACGAATTTTATAAAAAATTATACTGTTTGGACATCATTCCATGTGAAGCATCAATTTTTCGAATATTATATAAACGAATCAAAATGAACTCTGAACAAAAGGGTGATTCGTATATCAAAAATTTATGCTCTACCCATTCGATCGACTTATGTGACAACTACGACGTTTTCGCGCAGGTGACGCAAAGTCTCCTACTTAAAGGACATAATTCGCTACCTGCACCCATCCAAACCGTTGCAAAGGCTCAGAAAAAATGACGGATGATCTTATTAAGGAAATTGTATCTTATTTACGGAAAAAAAAAAGTACTTGCTGCGCGAAAACAAATCAATTGCACATATGCAAAAAAAAAAGAAAAATCAGCGGCTTTTGTACACAACATTACGAAATAATAAAACAAATCATTTTTAAAGCATTTCAAGAACACGTTTCGTCTGCGCGAAAACCTTTGACATAGATTTACCTGTCCTCGATCGCGATCTCCGACGCCGTTGAGATACAGTCTTCTCATCATCTTCACTTGCTGTACTAAAATCTTCTTCATCTGTTGGTGGATCATCATCACCAAGAGAAAACCACTTTGTATCTTCGGTTCCTCCGTCGGTCGCTTTCTTCAGAGAGCCTTTAACGGCTTCTGGTGGCACGACACTTTTGGGCAAGGGTTTCTGTGATGCAATTTCCGCCTTTTTCTCATCTTCCGCCTTTTTCGCTGCAAGAGCACGGTCGGTTGCGGATCGTTCACCGGATCTACCACCACCGAATAAACCACCAAACCAACTTTTCTCTTCTTTAGGTTGCAAAGCTGAAGTGGCTCTACTTACTTGACTTTGAATACTTTTCCATAAGTCTTTTACTCCACTGAGATTTTTGGCCGTTAAAAATCCAGTTACAACTAATATAATTGCTAAGATAACAGTTCTGTAGGGATATTTAGCTAATAGAGCCCTTGCATCTGATATCAAAGTAGATGTTATTTTACTAGTGGCTTTTCCAAAATCACTCAATAAATTGCTGCGAGAAACATTTTTAAGCGATCTTCTACGCGAAACATTTTTAAGTGTTCTACGTGTTCTCCTTCTCGACCCTTTTCGACGAATACTTCTTGATCTGAATACCATTTAGAAACACGAAGAAAAAAAAAGAATGATTGGCTGGCGGATCTGGGTGCGGATGGACGAATACGCACACTTGTTTGATGTCGAATCCGAGGACGACGTGCTCCACCAAGAGGTGCAACGTGAGGAAATGGACGAATTTGTTTTAATCGCAATAGAATCTGCGCCTGACACGCCAACTAAAAGGAGGAGAAGATCTAACAAAGAAATTTGTAGCGATCGTGTTTACTCTAAAATGAAGAAAGAAAGATATCAGGAAATTCGAGAATGGTTCGCAAAAAAAACTCGTAAATTGAAATATAACCCTAAAGACATATCTTCTCGGCAGAGTGTTAATGCAGTGGGTAATATCCGAACTACGAATCAAATAAAAACAAAAAATACTAAACCGTTTCAAAAAAAACAAAATAGAAAATCATTAGGTAGGAGCGACCGATTGCAGGAAGTAGATCCGACTTATCTTTTCCCAATAGCCACCCGATTTATGACAGATAAAGAGTGGTCAGAAATAAACAAGACTGGAAAAATTGCACAGGATTTTAAGAATAAAAACACGTTTCTTGAAAATCAAACGAGGAATTATTTTAGCGCATCCTCTTCTTCAGTTTATTCTGTTGACATTTCTGAAAACGAATTAGAGGACTTGAATTTCGATTACACTAAATGTGACATTAAAATCAAAATTAAAGAGAATGCTTTGATACGTCTGTACAGACCACGAAGATGTGGGAAGCAGATTCTCAAATTTCCACTTGATATTTTCAAATTATGGATGGTGTCTGGTGCATGTACTAATTACGTTCTCGACAAAATACTTGATTTGACAGAGGATACATGGGACGTTACGGAAATTGACCAGGAAGAGATATACAGATCGTTCAGTGCAGCGATTATTAACATCGACAAAGCCGAAAAAGAAGAATTGAATGTTTCTAGTACAAGCAAAAGAAAAATTCCATCCGACGAGAGGCTTCTCTCGTTATTCAAAAGCAGTAGTTACTTATTCAAAAATTCCCTTTTCAATAAATGTCAGTTTTCTCACGAACTTTGTTCACTATGCCTTAATTTATTCGATGAAAATGGATATCAAATATACCACGATAACTGCACAAAAAAATGTCAAACAAAAACAGAAGAAGAGGAACGTGATATTCTTTTTGGAGTTCATTCGGAGCAAAGCTTTCGCATTGGGGTAGTCGGTATGTTCATTCGTGCTCATCTTTTCGATCTCAAATGCCAGATTGATATTAAAGGATTACGGAAGTTTATTAAGGATGAAGTAGAAAAAATAAAAGAACAGACGAAAAATACACTAAATAAAATCAAAGAAACTGAACCTGGCACACCGGAAAGACTTAAGGTATATCAGAATAGTCAAATATTACTAATGGACGAGGAATTTTTTGTCAATGACTGCATGAGCTCAAAAGATATCTCGATCGCGCATGAGATTTTTTGTGAAAAGACCGATGATATCGTTGATGAAGACGATGCGTCTTTTATTTTTGATCTGGTAGTCAAATGTGAAAAAAAAGGTAAACGCTACTTTTACGATTACTTGGGCAGCATCGGAGGAGTTGACTGCTTTACTTTGCCACGAAAAAGGCAAAACAATCAACTGGCAACTGACCCACTACTCCACCTCTCAGAGCAAAACAAAAAAATTTATTTAAATACTAAAGAATGGTTCGTTGAGTCTCTCCACAGTAATTTCTACACTAAATTCGAAATGAAGAAACTCCAGTTTTGTCTAAAAAAAAAATACGAAGAAAACTACAGAATGTATCCACACATCCGTGTGGTGTACAACCCAAAGATAATATATCTTGATTGCATACACCTCTCGTCGGAAGGATACGTACTCAACTCTAACAAAGAAAAAAGACATATAAAGTACGACTCTGAAACTCTCTATTTTAATGTGTACTTTCCTTGGTACTGTTTCGACATGCAAAAATTTGACTTAATGGAACACGAACATTTATTTGTTGGTGCTGAGTTTGACCGTTTCACACCTGAAACGGAATTAAAATCAACTCAGGAATTGTACAGTTCATGGGAAAACACCTACAATTATTACGAAGGTTTTGAAGCATTCACCCAACCTCTTAACAAACCTCTTAGTTTACAGGACTGCCGTTGGGAAGAATGTTCTCTTTGGGATGATAGCCAGGTGTGCAAGACGGAAAAGATCTATTACCATCCATATAATTACGACGACTTAAGCTTACACTCTTTTGGAGCACGTCTGGTCAATTGTTCAGTGTCAACTATTGGACCTTCGTTACCGTGTCAAAATATCTTAAAGACTTATAATAGTTTTTTGGTGCGCAGCAGAAATTCAGTAATTTTTGAAGATAGATTAATTACAGAACGTCCGCCTAAAGATAAATACTGTGCAATGTCACGAGAAGAAACGCCTGGATACACTATTTCAATTAAAGACGGTAGCATTTTTCCATTATATTTTAAATGACTCAGAAAACTGGGCGACTGCCATGAGCTTCTGTGACCGCTTCCCGAATGATTGCGCGGAATTAGAGCTTTCACCGGATGACGAGTTCCAATTCGTTTTTTTGCTGCTCGTTGTTGTTGTGTGTGCGTTGATTCTGGGTGATGAGCTTGGAGATTTGATTATTGAAAGAATGAGACAACACAGACCGCGACCCCCGTCGCCACCGCCGCACCTAACCGCTGAAGCTGCTGTGCATTTCGGCGGTGGAATGGCGGTGGAATGGGCGGTGGAAAATTATCGTCCAAGAGAAGGACAAGGATTGTTAAATTTTTCGTAAAAAAAAAAAATAAATAAAGAAAATGATAGTCTTTGATCTTGATCAAACAGTTGTAAACAGCGCGCACCGTACTCCTTTGGATGAGTTCGGGAAAGTTGATATACCAGGATACGTAGAAAAACAGACTGAGAATTTTATAATGCAGGACGAGCTACTACCACTAGCTAGTGTAATGAAAGAAGCATATTATCGTACTTTTGTGGTTATTTGTACTGCGAGGCAAATGACACAGTTTGATTATGTTTTTCTCGAAAAAAACAACCTCCTGTTTCATGAAATATTCGAACGTGGAAATGTTTCCGAAGAAATTTCGAAACTACCAGACCCGATCTATAAAACCAAATGTCTGAAAAAGTATAAAGATATTAATTACACTTTTTACGACGATTCTGACGAGGTAATAAAACTTTTCAACACATACCCCAATGTCAATATGATTGATTCCAAAGCTATAAATATTCGCTTGGCTCAGTCGTAAGCATGACATCTAAGAAATCGTCGATGAAAAAGACAATGCATCCTATCTTCAGTGATAAATTGATTAATGATTTTAATATCCAGGGTTACGCTGGTCATTATTTCATAATTGGACGCTCAAAAAACAACACAATTACTCAAAAGGCCGTAGTCCTTGAGCAACAGAAACGAAAATTGAATATTGTTGGCGAGACGAAACGTCGCACACAAAAAGAAGACGAAGACGACCCGCTGGATTTCGAGCAGGATCTAGAGATTGAAGGGAGTGTACTTACTGTCAAAATCGAACCAATTTCCGGAGAAGCCATAGAAGTATACAAACAATTTTTCAGTAACAATAAAGGCGAAATAGTTAAAAAAAAGTGGGTGCATAAAGAAGGTGACACATCGGTTGCATTATTTACTGAAGATCCAATGAACTCTTACGAAGTACCGATACCGAACCTCGTAAACGATTTTACTCTTTGCGGTGTACCGATAGTGTCACGTGTATACGTTTACCAAAAAACGGATATTGATTTATCTAAAGGACTAATTGAAACCAAAATCAAATGGCTTGAAAAAATCAGAGACGTCTGTGCTAATAAAGTATATTGTTATTCGAAATTTTTTCCACACATTCAATTTTGTAATGAAATCACATTACTGAACTACGAAAAAAATGGAAATACCAACAAACGGGCAGCGGACGACATATTCCTGCAAAAAAAGACACTACCACATCACGAATTTTGTGAATATATGAATAGTTTGACTACACCAGAAGAAACTAAAGCGAAAAAAAGAAATACGCAAAAGTTAGAAACCCAAGGCGAACCCAAATCGAAATTTCAAAAGGTTCTTGTTCAAAATATCTCCAAAGACACTAAAGAAACATTCTTGTTAAGTGACAAAATCGCTTTAGAAAAAGAAGAACCTGAACCAGAACTTGAAAACAAAAGACAAAAAAATCACTTAGAAGTAGAAGAAGACGTTATCGCAGAGCAAGAGTACGAACATTTGGAAATTATTAATGATGAGAGTGGAGACGAGGACTTATTGGATTGAGATGTTTTTGACTTACTGGATTAAGCTTTTTTTTGACTCAGATCGATAAGCGATGAATACTGTATTTGTTGTCGATGCGCTCGGTATAATAAGTTCTATCTTTATCAGTATTATGTTTATTCCTCAAATAACACACATTTACAACACAAAGGAAACATTGGCTTTAAATAAATACTTTCTACTGATTAATTTGAATGCCAGTTTGATGGGTTTAATTTACGCTTACTACTATTCCATAATTCCAATGGTGATAGCCAATTCATCGGCTTCAATCTCGTCCACAATGATTATTATCATGAAATATATCAATGAAAGGTCAGGATAGTGTTTCGGCTCAAAGAAATGAATTATGACTGACGAAACTAAAAAATGCATAATTTCAAGGCTCAATGGTGTCGTGCAATTGGAGATACGGCGAAGGCCCATGTGGCAAAAGCTACGCCGTGTTGGAGAAGAAGGACAACAAGGTCTTTACCTTCGTAGACGAGAATGATTTGTTCAAGAACTACGACGATCAAAACACTTTACTGATAAATTACGATGAGATTGAAATGCCTCTTATGAATCTCTTAAGTCTTATTGACTTCAATAAGGAAAAAGGGAGATACAGACAAAAAACAGACAAGTGTAAAACAATAAACATAACAAACATTGAAATTATTAGCAATCGTCACCCACAGAATGTTTTCAAGGATGCTCATAAGAGCACATATAATGCTTTATTACGGAGGATTACAATTGTTTGGCACTATATAAAGGACGACAAATATATACAGGAACAAGTTTCATAAAAGTTTTCCTTTTTACGGACTTACGGTGAATGAATGACTCTTAATCGTCAATCTCCGCTCGCGACTACTATCGATGTGTACTGACTGCCCGTGTAAGAAGTAAGATATGCCCGATCGCCTATATTATTAATTGAGACTGTGAGACTTTCTTTTGTGGTTGCATTTGTATAGTCTGTTACATGAAAAATGATATCTGGCGTAGGATACGAATACAAAATGTAAAAAGATACATAAGTACTTGTTTCTATTTCAACAAATTGGGCAAAATCAGTAGCTTTATCCATCAAATAAGTATCCCACTCAGATGGGCTGAGAGCGTCGTAACCTGGAAAGATCGCGAAATTAAAAGTAACTGTGATTTTAAAGTCACCCGGACAAATTTTATCTTTACATCCACAGACATCGCATTCGTCATTGAATATACTACCGTCATGAATAGGTAATTCTGTTGTAAATTTTTGGCACTCAGATGGACAGTCATCACTGCGTTCCCCTGTACATTTGTCACTCTTACAGTGCTCGTAGCAAGATCCACTTAGATCCCGCTCATTATACAGCCACCCTTCAAACAAACTACTATAAAAATGCCAGAAAAACATTAATTCACATACGGTGAAATTTGTCACAGAAGCATGACCAAATAAAGGAGCAACATTGGCCATTACCCAACCTTGGTAATCTGTATGATACCTAGGGTCAGAGACAAAAAAATCTTGTGTTGCCATATCAGGATCTACTCCCTCCAGGTGATACGTACGCATCAAGGCAACACAAGAATGTTCAAAACATTCATACGTACAAAATTGATTTTTAAACGTCGTTACAAGTATGTCATCGTAAAATAAGTCAAAAGCGTCAACGCCCACTGGGGCACCAGCATCGTTTCTCAATCTTTTCATAACTTCTTTTTCGAAATTATTTACTTTACCACCGTCGACAGTATTCAATTCCGTGTACGCAGGTTCCAAATCTTCTTCTACTTTCGAAAGAAAACTTTCAGCTTCTTCAGTGAGTACGAGATTTTCTTCGCCTTCATCCACCTTAGAATTCTCACAATCAAATTTGACGTTGGTAGACGCATTTTTTGCAAATTCCTTATATATATCTTTTTGAATATCAACCAATTGTTCACATCTTTCCACGGATTGCATATTTCCACAATAATCAGGAATAAACCCTAACAATATTTTCAACCAATTCATATGATGCGTCTTAAACCAAAGGAAAAGGACAAATACAAAAAAAACTGCCAATCCTAAATTCTGGTCATCCTGCATTTGTGGTAAGAAACATTTTTAAAAATAAACTTTTTAATGCTCCACATATTTCGAGTGGCTCGAGAGGAGGCATGTTCCATACTGCTCTTGAAATTGATGCGAAGGACATATTGACGGGGACTGTGGATGGCGGTGCGAATCACATTGAATATGCAAAATTTTATATAAAGGAAAGGTATTTATTAATGAAACACATGGTCAGTTTTTTTATTCAAGCTGATCAAACAATATTCGGTGGATACGTTCGTGACATGTTAGTCAATAATTATTGGGCTCAAAATTATTACGCCAATGGAGGTACGTCAGATTTATTTACAGAACGAAATAATCTTCCCGACTCATATGAAGGTAGAATGACAATGCCTACAGATATTGATATATTCACGGAAGATATAGAAGAATTTAATCAAATTCTGGAAAAACTCTGCAAAAATAATCATAAAATGAGTGGGTTGTTCGTTTCATCACAAAAAACAATACACAGCTACTGTCACCATCCACTTTTCTCGACAAATTTTAAAGTGGTTAGATATGTTATGTCGTACAAATGCCATACGTCTTTTCAAAGCAGTGGACATACCATCCTTATGAATATAGACGTTGTAACTCGGCGTGAATTTGGAGTCTACGGATATCCATGGGAATGCATGTGCGAGTGCGTGTCAAATCTAATGTACCTAAATAAGAACGGCGTACAAATTGGTACAATTGGACGAAATACAACACAAATTGAAAAAACTCTTCAATTCGCACGAATCATCGAACTAACTTTGGCCAAGAAGACATATATTTCCTTTCCATCCTACGAATTTAGAGCTCCGAGTGACGCCGTCGAGAAGCGTTCGATTGCTTTAAATTTCGCAGATTCCGAAAACTTCAATCAATCACAATTAAAATTGAGGTACCGAGAAAAATTCTTCGAAAGATTGATAAAAATGTTTAAAAAGGGATATAAAATACTAAATTCGCCGCTAATACTACACGAATGGTCCGACGACCACGATTCAAACATGAATTTCACCAATCGAGAAAGGTTTTGTTGCATTTCTCACGAGGATTTTTCGAAAGGTGAAATTGTTGTTCGTTTCGTTGAATCTAAATCTGTGATGAAAGAAAAAGTATTTTACGATTATATTCGACAGACTCCGGTGGATGCAGCAAGATACGCATCTCTCACCAGTGGCGATTGGTCTCTAACTTGTCCTGTCAGTGGCAAAACTACCAATTCTTTTTTAATTCATGCGCACTGAGGTATGCGACGGCGCGTGCGCATCTCGGCGGAAAGACTTAAGGAAATGTGGAAATCACCCGCAATCGATTTTGATCTTGTTATGATTAAGGATTACAGTGACTCTGTCATATTTTCGCAATATTTTCCTGACTTAAAAGAAAACGAAATGATATGTAAAGTATACTTGATTTCACAGGACACACATCTGATGCATGCTTTTCAAAACTCAGTTTACATAATCTGTTTAATGTTTGATGAATACGGTGAACTTATGTTCGACACACCATATACA
>MDTG01021216.1_pt1 | contig 11338 bp, 9 predicted proteins | sample 811421 | NCBI WGS metagenome assembly MDTG01 (sample SAMN05326645, study PRJNA326480) | marine metagenome | isolation source: seawater | place: Pacific Ocean: South East | collected 2011
AATTAAAAATTATTTGAAAGCCACAAGCCCATCAAGAGTGTTTTTAATTACTGCTAAAACGTTAATTAAAAAATTAATTGGAAACAAAATATCTGGATTAATAAAAAATTTTATTCGCTAAAATCGGTGTTTAAAAAAAAAATAGTAATTGGAACAGCGAACTTTGGTAAAAAATACGGAAATTTTACCCAAAAAGAAAAAGTAAAATCAAACGAAATAAAAAATATTTTTAATTACTTAAATAAAAATAAGATAAATTTTCTAGACACCGCTTACGATTATCAAAATGAAAATGAATTAGAAAATTTAAAAATTTCTAAATGGAATTTAATTACAAAAATACATTATCGAAATTTAAAAAGAGAAAATTATATAATTAATTTAAAAAAAAAATTAGGTTTTAAAAAGTATTACGGTATTTTAATCCATATCAAAAATACAAATGAAATCTTGAATAAAAAAAATATAGAATTATTCAATTTTTTAAAATATTTAAAAAAAAAGGGGGTAACAAAAAAAATTGGATTTTCAATTTATGAGCCAGATCATGTTAAATTATTACTTAAAAATTTTAAATTTAATTTAATTCAGTGTCCAATAAATATTTTGGATACACGTTTGATTAAAAACGGTTATTTAAAAAAATTAAAAAATAAAAACATTGAAATTCATGCTCGTTCAATTTTTTTACAAGGCTTATTATTATCTAATTTAAATAAAATTCCAAAAAAATTTAGTTTATGGAAAAAAATTTCTTATGGATGGGAAAATTATTTAATAAAAAAAAATATCTCCAAGTTAGAATATTGTTTAGATTTTATTAACAATGTTCCCGAAGTAGATAAAATTGTGGTTGGTTTAAATAATTTAAATCAATTAAAAGAAATATTAAATATTTTAAAAAAAATTAAAAATAAAAATAAAAAAATTATTAATTTTAAATTTATATATAAAAATTCAACAAAACTTATAGATCCCAGAAAATGGAATTAAAAAAATTCAAAACACTTGCAATTGTTCAAGCCAGACTAACGTCAAGTAGATTTCCAGGAAAGGTTTTAAAAAAAATCAACAATCTCACGTTGATTCAAATATTAAAAAAACGATTAAGTTTAAGTAAAAAAATTGATCAAGTTGTTTTTGCAATCCCAAATAATAAATTACAAAAACATTTAAAAAATCACTTAAAAAATATAAATGCTGAAATTTATGAAGGAAATGAAAACAATGTTTTAGATCGTTTTTATAAAACAGCAATCAAATATAAGCCTAATATCATTGTTAGAATCACAGCTGATTGTCCTATTATAGATGCAAAGATAATAGACAAATTAATATCAAAAGCAGAAAAAAATAATTTTGATTATATTTCAAATGTGTATCCTCCATCATTTCCAGATGGTTTAGATGTATCTGTTTTCCCCTTTAAAACATTGGAAAAAACTTGGAAAAGAGCTAAATCGAAATATGATAAAGAACACGTTGTAACTTATATGCAAAAGAATAAAAAATTTAAAAAATACAATCTTTTAAATTCAAAGAACCTTTCTTCAATTAGACTTACTGTTGATGAAATAGTTGATCTAGATGTAATTAAAAAAATTTTAAGTCACTTTAAAAATTTTAAGTTTGATTTAAAATCAATTGAAAAATTGTTAAAAAATAAATCAGAAATATTTAATTCAAACAATCATCTAGTTAGAGATGAGGGATCTATGAAAAAATCAACTTCTGCAGGACAAATAATGTGGAAAAGAGCTTCAAAAATAATTCCAGGTGGAAATATGCTTTTATCTAAAAGACCTCAATTATTCTTACCTTACAATTGGCCCACTTATTATAAAAAGGCAAAGGGATGTAAAATTGTTGGTTTAGATGGAAATTCATATTTAGATATGTCTTTAATGGGGGTAGGAACAAATATTTTAGGATATGGTAACAAAGAGGTAGACGAAGCAGTAAAAAAAGTTGTTAGAGATGGAAATTTATCGACCTTAAATTGTCCAGAAGAGGTTTATTTATCTGAAAAATTAATAGAAATGCACCCTTGGGCTGGAATGGTTAAGCTTACCAGAACAGGAGGCGAAGCGAATGCGGTGGCTGTTAGAATAGCAAGAGCTGCAAGTGGAAGAGATAAAGTAGCAATTTGTGGATATCATGGATGGCACGATTGGTATTTAGCTGGTGGTCTGTCCAAAAATAAAAATTTACAGTCTCATTTACTTCCAGATTTAGAATTAAAAGGTGTTCCAAAGTTTCTAAAAAATTCAGCATTTGCTTTTGAGTATAATAACTTAGGCCAGTTTAAAAAATTAATTAAGCAGAACCCTAATATTGGCGTAGTTAAAATGGAGGTATCAAGAAATTTTAAACCAAAAAATAATTTTTTAAAGGAAATAAGAAAAATAACAAAATCAAAGGGAATAATTTTGATTTTTGATGAGTGTACATCTGGTTTCAGAGAAAATTTTGGAGGGCTACATTTAAATTACAAAGTTGAACCTGACATCTCAATTTTTGGTAAAGCTCTTGGCAATGGATATGCGATAAATGCAGTAGTTGGCAAAAAAGAGGTAATGAGATTTGCAAAATCTAGTTTTATCAGCAGTACATTTTGGTCTGAAAGAATAGGTCCAGTTGCAGCACTTAAAACTCTTGAAGTAATGCAAAAAAATAAATCTTGGAATTTTATAACAAATCAAGGAAAAAAAATAAAAATGAGATGGAAATCCGAAGCTCATAAAAATAATATTAAAATCAGAACATATGGTCTTGATGCACTAGCAAGCTTTTCTATTTTAAGCAAAAATTCTCAAAAGTATAAAACTTTTATTACTCAGGAGATGTTAAAAAAAAAAATTTTAGCGAGTAATTCAATTTATTTATCAACCGCGCACTCAAATCAACTATTGAATAAATATTTTTATCATTTAGGAAAAATATTTAAAACAATAGGTGAATGTGAGTCTGGAAAATTAATCGATAATCTTTTGGAAAGTCCGATAGCTGGAAATACTTTTAAAAGGCTCAATTAAATGAAGAGAGTATTAATTTTAGGATCTACTGGATTTTTGGGAAATATATTATTAAAGTATTTAAAAAAAAATTTTGTTGTTTTTAGTGATAGAAGTTTTAAGAAAAAATTGAAAAAATGTTCGAATGATGAATTTTTTAATGAAGTGATTTTACAAAAAAATCCTGATATAATTTTAAATTTAGTTGCATTAACTGACGTTGATAAATGTGAAAAAAATAAAAAAAAAGCACTAAATTCAAATTGTACTTTTGTAAAAAATTTGGTTGTTGCAATAAAAAAAAATAAAAAAAAAAGAATTCATTTAATCCATATATCAACCGATCAAGTTTATTCAGGCGATGGAAATCATAGGGAAAATAAAACAAACCCAATTAATTTTTACGGAAAAAGTAAGTTGAAAGGGGAAAAATTTATAAGAAAAACTCCGTATACAATATTTAGAACTAATTTTATTGGCATAGGAATTTCCAAAAAAAATAATTTAAGCAAATGGATTATCAATAACTTAAAAAAAAAAATAAGATTCAAACATTTAAAAATATCATTTTTTCGCCTATCCATACATCAACTTTAGTTGATATTGTAATGAAGGCAATATCTCAAAAAAATCTTGGTACTTATAATGTTGGTTCAAAAGATAAAATTTCTAAATCTGAATTTGCAAAAAAAATTGCAAAGTACTTAAAAATAAGCAATAAATTGCTCGAAGAAGTAAATTATGAAAAAGTAAAATTGCTTGCTAAAAGACCAAAAGATATGAGTCTTAATTGCGATAGATTTGAGAGAAAATTCAAATATAAACTCCCTTACGTCGATAATGAAATCCAAAAATTAATTAAAGAAGCAAAAATTAGATGAAAATTGGAAAAAAACAAATAGGAATTAATCATCCAACATATTTCATAGCAGATGTTGGAGCCAATCACGATGGAAGTCTAAGTAGAGCTAAGAAACTTATTAAATTAGCCAAAAAAGCCGGAGCAGATGCAGTAAAATTTCAGCATTTTTCTGCGAAAACTATTGTAAGTGATCAAGGGTTTAAAAAAATTAAGTATTTAAAGTCTCATCAAAGTAAGTGGAAAAAATCTGTTTTTTCTGTCTATAAATCTGCATCTATTAATCCTAAATGGACAAAAACCTTAAAGTTTTATTGTAAAAAAATTGGTGTAGAGTTTATGACCAGCCCTTACTCACTTCAGATTGTTGATGAAATTAATCCTTTTGTTAAAGCAATTAAGATTGGATCAGGAGACATTACGTGGTTAGACATAATTAAAAAAATTGCAAAAAAAAAAAAAATTGGAATTATCGCAACCGGAGCATCTTCTATTGATGAAGTCAAATTAGCGGTAAAAAGTTATTTAAAATTTAACAAGTTTCTAGTTTTAATGCAATGTAACACAAATTACACAGGTAGTAACACAAATTTAAAATATATAAATTTGAATGTTTTAAAACAATACAAAAAAAAATTTCCAAAAATTACTTTAGGTTTAAGCGACCATACTTTTGGACATTCATCTGTATTAGGAGCAGTAACTCTTGGGGCTAGAGTAATTGAAAAACATTTTACAGATAAAAATTCTAGAACAGGACCAGATCATTATTTTGCAATGAATCCGAAAACTTGGAGAGAGATGGTAAATGCGACAAGGGAATTAGAAATGTCATTAGGAGATGGAATAAAAAAAGTAGAAAAAAACGAAACTAACTCAAAAATTGTTCAAAGGAGAAGCGTAAGAGCATCACAAAGTCTACAAAAAGGAACAATCTTAAAAGAGTCTATGCTTACGTATCTTAGACCATGTCCTGATCAAGCATTAAAACCAAGTGATAAAAAATTAATTTTAAATAAGAGATTAAGAAAAAGACTTAAATATCACGATATAATATGCAAAAAAGATGTTAAGTAAAAAAAAAGATTTACTAATTTTGATACCAGCCTTGAATGAACAAAAGACAATTAAAAAAATAGTAAGAGAATTAAAAAAAATAGGACAAATACTAGTAATTGACGATGGAAGCCACGACAAAACTGAACTTGTCGCAAAAAAAAATGGTGCTCATGTAATCAAGCATAAAATTAATTTAGGATATAATGAAGCTATAAATACTGGGCTAAAATTTTTTTTAAAAAAAAAATTTAAAAAAGTTATCACTATTGATGCAGACGGACAGTTACCACCAAAGTATGTTAAAATCTTTAACAATCATCTAAACTCAAAATTTGAAATTATTTGCGGAATAAGATCAAATGTAAAGAGATTTGGTGAAAAAGTATTTATTTTTTTTTCAAAAATCATTTGGGGTTTAAAAGACCCTCTTTGTGGGTTAAAAGGTTTTTCGTATAATTTTATAAAAAAAAATTTTAATAATTCTAAATTAAATTCAATTAACACCGAGATGCTTATAAAGGGGAGAAAAAAATTTATTAAGATAAATGAAATTCCGATAAAAAATAATCAAAGAAAAGGTAATTCTAGATTTGGAGAAGGTATAAAAACTGATCTTTTTATTATTTTTACACTCATAAAATGTTTTGTTTTTATTAAATAAATTGAAAAAAGAAAAAAAAAAATTAATAATATTATTACACGGACCTATCTCAAGGAGAGAATACCATACTTTTGGAATTGAATATCTTAAAAAACATTTTACAGTATCAATACTAGAAATTAGCCCATTAGTTAACTCAAAACATTATGAATTCAAAAGATTTTTCAAATTTAAAATTATTAGAAATTTTACTGAACTAGAAAATTTTTTTTTAAAAAATAAAAACTCTATGTGTTGGGAGACAGGTTTTTCATATAATTCATTGAGAATTGCATATTTATTAAAAAAGAATAAGATTAAAATAATTGGAGCTGATGGGATATCGAGCCTACCTACAAGAAGATTTTTAAATAAAACTAGGCATTTCCAAGTTTTTTTGAGAAGACTTAAATTATTAGTTTTAAACCCATTAATATTCATAAATAGAGTTTCATTTTCATTACAAGGATATTTGAGAATTCTAAGATATAGAAAAATTGATATAGCATTAATCGGGGGAAATTCTTATTCAAAATACAACGGTTATGAAAAAGCAAAAGATAAGATTTATTGTTCGAGTTTAGATTATAGTAATTACATAAAAAGAAAAAAATATTTAAAAAAAAAAATAACAAACAATTATGCTGTTTTTATCGATACTTATTTACCATTTCACCCAGAGCATCGTTCGACTCAATCTAAAATATTAAATCCAAATGACTATTTTAAGTCTTTAACTAATTTTTTTAAATATTTTGAAAAAAGAACAAAATTGAAAGTAATCATTGCATTGTATCCAAAGGCAGACTTAAAAAAATATTCTTTGGAAATTAAAAAATTTAAGATGATTTCTGGCAGAATTGTAGAATTAATAAAGAATTGTAAAATTGTGATGCATCACGGAAGCACAGCTCAAAGTTACGCAGTAATATTTAAAAAACCAACAATTTATTTGACTTCTAATTTTTTAGAAAAGCATAAGTATATAAGAGATAACTCACAGAGAATAGAATTTATGGAACAAAAACAGATTAACATTGATAACTTTGGGGAAAAATTACTTTTTAATAAAAAAAAATTATTTTCTTATAATAAAAAACTTTATAAAGAATACTTTAGAAACTATTTGAAGCACGATCTTTCTAAAAAAGTACCATGGTATGTCTCTTTTGTTTCATATTTTAAAAATTATTAATTGAAATGAAAACGTTAAAAAAATTTTTCAGCATATTGTCCAAAAAAAATAAAACTGAGTCTTTAATACTTCTTGTATTAATTTTACTTGGAGTTTTTTTTGAAATGCTAAGTATTGGTCTATTATTGCCGATACTAACTACCTTAACCAATTCAGAAAATACACAATTTATGAATTTTAATTTTATTTTCGAAATATTTAATTTTCAAGAAAAATACGAAAAAAAGGAAATAATTATTTTTTTTACCTCAGGCTTATTAATTATTTATTTTGTAAAGACGATTTTTTTAAATTTTTTATCTTGGTATCAATCAAAATATATCAACTATCTAGTCGCTGAAATAAAATACAAACTTTTTAAAAAATACATGTATCAGGATTACACTTTTCATTTGAGGAGAAATTCATCAAAATTAATTCAAAATATTATTAATGAGTCTGAATTAATGGTAAATGTATTTTTTCAATCATTTGTAACTTTTACAAGTGAATTGCTAGTCATATTTGGAATATCTTTAATATTAATTTTAATTGAACCAGTTGGTTTTATAATGTCAATGACGATTTTTGGAACAATATCGATAATTTTCATGAAGTTTACAAAAAAAAAGGTTAAAAAGTATGGAGATCAAAGATTTAAAAATGTCACCACAAGTATTAAAACATTACAGCAAGGAGTTGATGGAATTAAAGCAGTTAAACTAGCAGGCAATGAACTTGAATTTTTAAATTACTTTAATAAATCAGTGAATAAAATTGCTGATATAGCAACCAAAATGCTAATACTTACGACAATTCCAAGGTTTTATTTGGAATTTCTTGCAGTACTTTCTTTAACAGGATTAATATTTTTTCTTTTAATTTTAAACTATTCTTTTAGCAGCCTCTTAGTAATCGTGGGCCTTTTTTCAGCCGCTGCTTTTAAAATGCTTCCATCTGTAAATAAAATTTTAAATTCATTTGTTAATATGCGGTATGGATTGTCATCAGTGGAAATGATTCATAAAGATTTAAACATGAGTTCTCCAAAAGAAGAAAAACAATCAACAAAAAATCAAAAAATTAATCTAGTATCTGACATTGAGTTAAAAAATATTTCGTACAAATATCCAGATAATGAAAAAAAAATACTTAATAATGTGAATTTAAAAATAAAAGCTTATAGTATGGTTGGGATCGTTGGAAAAAGTGGTTCGGGTAAAACAACTGTAATAGATCTTATAATAGGAATTTTAAATACTGACAGTGGAGAAATTAGCGTAGATGGCATAAATATAAAAAATAATAAAAGACTTTGGCAAAACAATATTGGTTATATACCTCAATTTATTTATCTCTTAGATGACACAATAAAAAAAAATATCACCTTAGGTGTAGACGATACAAAAATAAACAATAGTAAGTTAAATGAAGCTTTAGAAAAGTCACAATCAATGAATTTTGTAGAAAATTTGTCTAAAAAAAAGGAAACCTTGGTGGGTGAATTTGGAGTGAGATTATCTGGGGGGCAAAGACAAAGACTTGGTATAGCTAGAGCTTTATATTCAGAAAGTGATCTCCTGGTTTTAGATGAAGCTACTAGTTCACTAGATGAAGAAACTGAGAGAGGTATTATAAATTCATTAAACTCAATGAAAGGAAAAAAAACGATTATTATTAGCTCACACAAAAAAGAAATTTTAAACAATTGTGACGTAATTTATCGAGTTGAAAATAATCAAATTAATAAGATTTAGATAAGTTTAAATAAAATTTATTAACTATTAATGAAACTTTCAATTTGTATACCTAACTACAATAGAAAAAAAAACTTAGACAATTGTCTAAACTCAATTTTAATATCAAAAAAAAATTCTAATATTGAATTGGAAGTGTGTGTTTCTGATAATTGTTCAGAAGAAGATATTGACTCAATAATTTTAAATTATAGAAATTTATTAAATATTAAATTCAAAAAAAATAAAAAAAACTTTGGACTTGGAAAAAATGTGCTTGAGAGTGTTTCGATGGCCTCTGGAGAATTTATATGGATCCTAGGAAATGATGATCTTATATTACCAAAAACTCTAAAAGAGTTAGATAAATTATTTAATAATAAAAAAGATATAGATTTTTTTTTCGTTAATTCGTTTAATTTAGAGTCGAGTGAAATAAGTAAATTTTCTCATCCTTTTAATACAAATAATTTACCAAAAATAATGAAGAAATTTTCACTTGTTGATTCTAATAAAATTGTTTTTTTTGAAGATTTGATAGATCCAAAAATATCATTTGATTTTATGCTTGGATTATATTTATCGATTTTTAGAAGAAAAAAATGGGATGAAAATATTACTGTAATAAATCAAGAAAATTTAAATGACGAAAGAACTTTTTCAAACTTTGAAAATACTTGTCCTCATGTGAAAATTTTTTCAAAATCTTTTTTTAATTCAAAAGTTTACATACAAGCTCAGCCTTTGAGTGTAAATTTAAGTGGAGAAAGAGAATGGTCAGATCTATACTCTTTCGTGGAAACAATTAGAATTCCAGAGGCGCTTGATATCTATCTTGAGTCTGGTCTTTCTTTTAAAAAATATTTCCATTGTAAAAACTTTTCTTTAAGAAATTTTATACCCTCAATAATAAAAATAATCATCAATGGTAAAAAAAGTGGTCTAAACTATATTAAAATATTTCCACATATTATTAAAAATTTAATTTTCCCTAATTTCTATTTATCTCCATTTCGTTATATTTTTAAAAAAATAATTCGATAATATATGAAAATTTTCTTGACAGGTGGCACTGGTTATTTAGGAAGTAACTTCATTGACTACGCATTAAAAAAAAATCACAAAATTTATGCAACTAGTAGACGAAAGAAAAATAAAAAGAGAAAAAATCTATTTTGGCTTCATGGTCGTATAGATAAAAATTGGCCGCAATTAAAACACTGCGATGTACTAGTGCATTTAGCTTCTGAGGGTGTATATAATAAGTATGCTTCTTATAAAAAGTGTTATAGATTTAATGTTCAAGCGTCTACAAAACTTCTGGAAAATTGCGTTAAGTCTAAATGTTCAAAATGGATTCTGATTGGGTCCTGCTTTGAAAAAAGAGTAAAGAATTTTTCTGATCCAGAAAAGGAAATAAAAAAAGGAGATAAAATGCCTTTTTATAATTATGCTTTAAGTAAATATATTTTTACTAAAAAGAGCTTAGAAATCGCAAAAAAGAATAAGGTTAAGTGCAGAGTTCTAAAGTTATTTCATGTTTATGGTAAAAATGAAAATATAGATAGATTGTGGCCGTCATTAATAAATGCTGCAAAAAAAAATAAAAATTTTTACATGACAAAAGGTGACCAAATTAGAGACTTTTGTTATATTGAAAATGTTATATTATCATTAATAGATGCGTTAAACTTTCAATTCAGGAGTAAGAATTTTCCGCAAAATTGGGATCTTGCTACTGGAAAGAAAAAATCAGTAAAACAGTTTGCAAGAGAAATTTGGAAGAAATATGAGTCAAAAGGTAAATTAGTTTTTAATAAGATTAAGGATTACAATGATCACAATTATATAGCTAACAAAAAAAAATTATGGAAAATTAAGTCATATATTTAAAAATGATGAAAAATAAAATTACATACGGAAAAAATGTTTACAATCAAAAAGAAATTTTTGCAGTAAATAAAGTTTTAAAAAATTCTACCCAAATGGGTAAATCAGTTCAAACCTTTGAAAAAAAAATTGCTAGTCATTTTTCGAAAAAATACGGTTTAATGGTAAATTCTGGCTCCTCAGCTTTGACTTTAGCTTTTAAAGTAATGAACTTTCCAAATTCGAGCGAAGTAATAACTCCATGCTTGAATTTTGGAACCGCGGTTTCATCAATTGTTCTAAGCAATTTAGTACCAATATTTGTTGATTGTAAGAAAGAGACACTTCAAATTGATGAGGACAAAATAGAAAAAAAAATTACCTCAAAAACAAAATGTTTATTAATTCCAAATTTAATTGGAAATATTCCAAATTGGCCAAAAATAAAAAAAATTGCAAAAAAGCACAAACTTAAGATTATTGAAGACTCGGCTGATACGTTAGGGGCAAAAATTGGATCAAGAACAACTGGTTTTTATAGTGATATTTCAATAACAAGTTTTTATGGTTCCCACATTATAAGCTGCGCTGGAAACGGTGGTTGCTTCTTAACTAATGAAAAAAAATATTTTGAGAAAGCTAAAGTTTTAAGAAGCTGGGGAAGAATGTCATCTTTATTAAGTGACTCAGAGAATATCAAAAACCGATTAGGTGTGAAATTGAAAGGTGTCTCATACGATAAAAAATTCATATTTTCAGAGGCAGGATATAACTTTGAACCCTCTGAAATTGGTGCAGCGTTTGGTTTAGAGCAATTGAAAAAATTTAAAACATATGTGAAAATAAGAAATAATAATTTTAACGGGCATAAATCATTTTTTAAAAAACATAGTAAATATTTTATTGTCCCGAAAGTTTTTAAAAAAATTAATACTAATTTTTTAGCATATCCGATTATTTTAAGAGATAAATCTATTAATAGGAAAA
>MDTG01381190.1_pt1 | contig 11338 bp, 16 predicted proteins | sample 811421 | NCBI WGS metagenome assembly MDTG01 (sample SAMN05326645, study PRJNA326480) | marine metagenome | isolation source: seawater | place: Pacific Ocean: South East | collected 2011
ATGGGTGAAGTAAGATTGCCTGGTGAAAGAAGACATAAGAACAGACAAGACAAAGGTCCTCGTAATATAAATGAGGAATTAGTTAATAAAATAAAATCATTAAGCTAATTTAATTTCAATTGGAGTGTGGTCAGAAGGTTTTTCTCTTCCTCTTGGATCTTTATTAATATTAATAGATTTAATTTGATTGATTAAAGAATTTGACACTAAGAAGTGATCTATTCTCATACCATTATTCTTTTGCCAAGCTCCTCTCATATAATCCCAAAAAGTATACCCTTCTTTTGTTTCATTAAAGTATCTGTAAACATCATTAAATCCTAAATTAAGCATCTCTCTAAATTTTTTTCTTATTTCTAATCTATACAAAGCATCATCTTCAAAACTTTTGACATTATAAACATCTTCTGCTGCAGGAATTACATTAAAATCACCTGCAAGAATTATATTAGAATTTTTTTTAGATAATGTTTTTAATTGTTTTATTAATTGATCCATCCAATTTTTTTTATAATCATATTTTTCAGTATCCACTGGGTTTCCATTTGGGGTATAAATATTTATTAATTGAATAATTTTTTTTTTGTATTCAAGCTCAGCAGAAATTATTCTAGATTGTTTTAATTTATCTTTAATTAAGTCTGTTCTAATATTTTTTAATTTTCTTTTAGAAATAATTGCGACACCATTGTAACTTTTTTGACCAAATACATAGCTCTCGTAATTCATTGCAGAAAAATCATCATAAGGAAAATTAACATCTTCTGTTTTGATTTCCTGCATCATTAAAATATCAGGTTTATATTTTAAAAAGTAACTTTTGATATTTTCAATACGAGCACGAACGGAATTTACATTCCAAGATGAAACGTGCATTAAAGAGAAAAGGAAACACCACATCCACAAGAAGACTTAGTTTGTGGATTAGTTATTTTAAATTGTTCGCCTATTAATTCTGAAACATAGTCAATTTCAGAACCCTTTAAGAGGTCTGCAGACGTCTTATCAATTATTATATTTTTAAAGTCTAAGTCGTCATCAGACTTCGATTTATCAAATGTAAATTCATATTGAAAACCTGAACATCCGCCACCTTTTATAGCGATTCTAAAAAATGAGCCTTTATCTTTTTGAGATAGCAGACTACTAATCTGTTTTAGTGCTTTATCAGTAAATTTAATTTCTTTAATCATATATGAACACTGGTATTACTAATATAATACCTAATTATTTAAATTAAAGGATGAAAAAAACACATTGTTAGGAGTATTTAAAAGCAAAGGAAGACTTAATAACGAGGCTAGTTCCAAATATCGATCTCCATTTCAAAGAGACAGGGATAGAATAATACATAGTGCATCATTTAGAAGATTAAAACACAAAACCCAAGTTTTTGTTAATACAGACGGAGATCATTTTAGAACTAGAATAACTCACTCAATTGAGGTTGCACAAATAGCAAGATCAATTGCCAAGTATCTGGAATTAAATGAAGATTTAGCTGAAACACTAAGTCTTGCTCACGACCTAGGTCACACACCCTTCGGTCATGCTGGTGAAGATGCGTTAAATGAATGTATGAATGATTATGGTGGTTTTGATCACAATCTTCAAACTTTAAGAATTGTGATGTTTCTAGAAAATAAGTATTTTAAATTTAATGGTCTTAATCTTTCAATCGAAACATTAGAGGGATTACTTAAACATAATGGTCCCATGGAAAAAATTATGAGGGTAGATAAATTGATTGGTATAAAGAATTTTAAAAATAAAATTAATTTTTCTACATTTCCATCGCTAGAAGCTCAAATCTCAGCAATATCAGATGATATAGCTTATAACAATCATGATATTCAAGATGGAATTAACGCAAATTTATTTAAACTTGAAGAATTAATAGAGATAGATTTTTTTAATAAAATTTATAAGAAATATAAAAAAAAAATTAATAAAAAGAATTATAAAATTGCAACTTATCAAATTATAAGAGACTCAATTGATTTAATGATTAAAGATTTAATAAGCAATACACAAAAAAATATTAAGAAGTTTAAAATTAAAACTCAGAAAGATGTGATAAAAACAAACAATTTATGTGTATGTTTTTCCAATAAATTTCAAAATTCCGATAAAGAAATAAGATTCTTTTTAAGAAAAAAGATGTATGAAAATAAATCAGTTTTAGAAAAAAATGAAAAAGGTAAAAAAATAGTAAATAATTTGTTTAAATTAATTAAAGCAAATCCAAGAAAATTTATTAACAAAGAACAATTGACTAAAAACAATTATAGAGCTATTTCAGATTTTATATCTGGTATGACAGATAGATATGCGATCAATCTTTATAACCACAATAAATGAATATTTTTGAATTATATCTAGACAAAATTAAATCAATCATAATTGATTTAGGTAAAGAAAATAAAATTTATATTCCAGATAACTTAGATGGATTAAATGCTGAAATACCTCCTCCAAAGTTTGATTGCGATATATCAACAAATGCTGCAATGTTTTTGTCAAAAATTAATAAGAAATCACCAATTCAATTAGCCAATATAATAGTTCCACATATTAGAGATAAATATATAGAAACAATTAAAATTGAGAAACCTGGTTTTATAAATATTAAATTTAAAGCTTCTTATTGGTCAAATTTTACAAAAGAAATAATTTTAAACGCTGAAACATTTGGAATAAATACAAAAGAAATAAAAAATAATTATCTAATTGAATTTGTTTCTGCAAATCCTACTGGTCCATTGCATGTCGGGCATTGTAGAGGAGCGATATTGGGTGATGTTATTTCTAACATACTAATTTTTAATAAACATCAAGTTACTAAAGAATATTATGTGAACGATTATGGTAACCAAATAACAAATTTTGCTAAATCTATATACCATAGAATTAGAGAAATAAAATTTAATGAAAAATTTCCCAATGATAATCCTGATTTATACCCTGGTGATTACCTAATTGATTTTGCAAAGAATATCATATCTTCTAATTCAAATTTAAAATTTGAAAATTATCCTAATGTAAGTGAAAAACTAACGGAACTATCAATTGAACAAGCCTTACTGTTAATTAAAAAGAATCTTAAAAGTTTAGGAATTAATCATGATAATTTTGTAAGTGAAAAAGATGTTGTTTTGAATAAGGAAGTTGAAAATGTAATTAATTTTTTAGAAAAAAAAAAATTTGTTTATAAAGGCAAGATCAAAGCACCTGCTGGTGAGCAGGATAAAAATTGGGTTGAAAGAGAACAATTGTTATTTAAATCCACAGATTTTGGTGATGATAAAGATAGAGTATTACAAAAATCAGATGGTTCGTGGACTTATTTTGCAAGTGATGTCGCTTATCATAAAAATAAAGTTGACCGAAAATTTGATTATTTAATTAATATACTAGGTGCGGACCATGCAGGTTATATAAAAAGAATTTCTTCCTCGGTAGAAGCTCTTTCTGGAAAAAAAGACAAATTAATTTGTAAAATAAGTCAATTAGTTAAATTAATTAAAGATAATAAACCATTTAAAATGTCAAAAAGAAAAGGTGATTATATTACTGTTGATGATCTTGTTGAAGAAGTTGGTAAAGATGCCACAAGATTTATAATGTTAAATAGAAGTAGTGACGTAGAATTAGATTTTGATTTTGATGCAGTTAAAGAAAAAACAAAAGATAACCCTCTTTATTATGTTCAATATTGTTATGCCAGAATTTCTTCTGTTTTTAGACATGTCAACATAGATCCCAAAAAAATCAATTTAGAAAAATTTGATTTTGAATATTCTAATGATGAGATAAAAGTTTTAAAGAAAATATCAGAATGGCCAAAATGCATTGAAGCTGCTTCATCTAAATTAGAACCACATAGAATACCTGTTTTTTTATATGAGCTTTCTTCAGAATTTCATTCATATTGGAATTTAGGAAAACAATTTCCTAACAAAAGATTTATTAATAATGAAGAAAATATATCAGAGGATAAATTAGCTTTTTTAATAGCTATTTCTAATACAATTAAATCTGGAATGAAAATTGTAGGTGTTGACACTCCTGAAAAAATGTAATGATTAAAGAAATTAAATATTTAATATTTACAATCATTATTCTCACATTTCTGTTCTTTACTGGAAAACATTATTTCTCTGATGAAAACAAAAAAAAATCATATCGCTCATATAATAATATTGATGAAAAACCCAGCCAATATGCTGAAAATCTTCCAATATTAGAAAACGATACAGCAGACATAATTGAATATATCAATGAGTCTAAAACAAAAAAGAAAAAAAAATTTTATTTTTGGGAGTTATTAAATAAAAATGATTAACCGAAGATCATTTATAACTGGTATAAAAGGAAAACAACTAAATATTAATGAGATAAAATTTATCAAAAAATTTAAACCTTGGGGAATCATATTATTTTCAAGAAATATTAAGAATTTTAATCAAACAAAAAAGTTAACAGATGAAATAAAAGAAATATTTAAAGATAAAAAATATCCAATATTAATTGATCAAGAAGGAGGCAGAGTAAATCGTTTAAAAAATTTTTTATCACTAGATAATTTAAATTCAGATTATTTTGGCACTTTATATACGAAAAATAGAGAAGAATTTAATATTTTATATAAACTTTTTGTTGATAAAACTTCTTATATTTTAAATCATCTAGGGATAAATATTAATACTGTTCCTGTTCTAGATTTACGTTATAAAAAAAGTTCAAAAATAATTGGAAATAGGGCATTTTCAAAAGACCCTAAGATTGTTTCAAAAATAGGTGATATTTGCATTAAACATTTTAAAGATAATGCAATTGCTACAGTAATTAAGCATATCCCTGGACATGGATTAGCTAAAGTTGATAGTCATTATTTTACGCCAAATATAGATAAATCTTTAAATTATCTAAAAAAAAATGATTTTTTATCTTTTAAAAATAAAGATAGCCTATTTGCTATGACTGCTCATGTTAAGTTTAATAAGATTGACTCAATAAATACAGTAACTCATTCTAGAAAAATTATTAAGTTAATAAGAAATCAAATTAATTTCAAAAATATTTTGATCTCCGACGATCTTTCAATGAAAAGTTTAAAATTATCATTAAAACACAATACTATTAAAACATTTAAAGCAGGTTGTAATTTAGCCTTACATTGTAATGGCAATCTAAAAGAAATGTTAATTGTAGCTAATAATTCTCCTAAACTAAGTTCTTTTTTGATAAAAAAAACCTCACAATTTTACAAAATTATAAGTTAGTATTTGATTATGATTGATTCTAATAGTTCTTTATTTGAAGTAGATGTTGAAAATTATAATGGTCCCTTAGATGTATTGTTGGATTTAGCAAAAACGCAAAAAGTAAATCTTGAAGAAATATCTATCACGAAACTAGCAGATCAATTCCATAATTTTATTTCTAATAAGAAGGAACTCAATTTGGAAATAGCATCTGAATATTTGTTGATGGCAACATGGCTTGCTTATCTTAAATCTAAATTATTATTACCTGGTTCACCAGAAGAGGAATTTAAAGTTTTAGAAGTTGCAAAAAAATTAAAACTTCAACTAAAAAAACTAGAATTAATAAGATTACTATCAGATCAAATGCTCAAAAGAAAAAGACTAGGTAGAGAAATAAGAACAAGAGGTATTAAAGGAAATATTAGATCAATTTATAGTTCTGAATATAAAGTAAGTCTAATTGAATTATTAAAAACATATTCAACAATAATAATGACAAAAGACTTTCAAAAAATGAATATTCCAAAACTTCCTGTATTTACATCAGAAGATGGAATAAAAACTATCAAATCATTTTTTGGCAAATTGCTAAGTTGGAAAAATATAGATGAACTTATTCCTCAGAACTTCAAGAATGGAAAAAAAATAAAAAAAACAGGTAAAGCAGGAATATTTGCTGGTTCATTAGAATTAGTTAAAGAAGGAAATCTAAAAATAAAACAAGATAAACTTTATGATGAAATTTATGTTAAGGAAAGTTGATGATTAAAAAAAAAATTCAAAAAAAAAAATAATATAATTAGTTTTCCATCTAAATTAACTCCATTAGAAAAAGAAATTGAGGCAATAATCTTTGCTGCCGCTGAACCACTAGATAGAGATACTATTGAAAGTAAAATTTCAAAGAAAATTGATGTAGAAAAATTATTATTAAAACTTCAATCTGAATACTCTGATAGAGGAATCAACTTAGTTTGTATTTCAAAAAAATGGTCATTTAGAACTTCACCAAATCTCTCAAGTTTAATGACAAAAGAGAAAACAGTTGAAAAAAAACTTTCTAAAGCTGCTATAGAAACTCTAGCAATTATTGTTTATCATCAACCAGTTACGAGAGCTGAAATTGAAGAAATCAGAGGAGTTGCTTTTGGAACAAATACCTTAGAAATCTTAATGGAACTTAATTGGGTAAAACCTAGTGGCCGAAAAGATGTTCCTGGTAAACCCATTCAATATGCAACAACTGATGTCTTTTTAAGTCATTTTAATTTACAAAAATTATCAGATCTTCCTACAGTCGATGAATTAGGTGCTGCGGGATTAATAGACTCAACAAGTGTCGATAATGCTATTTTTGGAACAGGTAAATTTTATAAAGAAAAACAAGAAGAAAAAAAAGAAGACATTTACTCAAATATTGATGAAATGTTGTATAACACGTTAAGCGAAGAAGATAATAAATAAAAAGCTACTTTTAAAACATTTATAAAAAGTATATAAATATTTCATGAGTATAGGAATTTGGCAAATTGCAATCGTAGTAATCTTAGTAGTTCTACTATTTGGCAGAGGTAAAATCTCTAGTTTAATGGGAGATGTTGCGAAAGGAATAAAAAGTTTTAAAAAAGGTATGGCTTCAGATGTTACTGATGAGTCAGAACCAAAAAATATTTCCGACGATAATCAAGATTCGAATAACAAAAGTTAAATCACATGCCTACTATCGGTTGGTTTGAGATTTTAATTGTAGTTGCAATAGCAATTATTGTGTTAGGCCCAAAAGATTTCCCAATTATGTTAAAAAAAGTTGGTTCATGGATTGGTACGGCCAAAAAGTATGTAAATAATTTTCAAAATGAAATTTCAAATATTGATGTCGAAGACAACAAGATAAAAGACTTAGAAAATAAAGATAATAAAAAAGACTTAAAAAAACATGAATAAAAATGAACAAGAAAGTGGTTTTATCAGTCACCTAACAGAATTAAGAAAAAGATTAATTCATAGTTTTATTTTTTTATTAATTTTTTTTGCAGGTTGTTATTTTTTTGCGGAACACCTTTATGGTTTTTTAGTTGAACCATTTGCCAAAGCTGTAAAAGATGATGGCACTAATAGAAGGTTGATATTTACAGCATTACAAGAAACTTTTTTAACTTACTTGAAAGTTTCTTTTTTCACTGCTTTTTTTGTGACTTGTCCATTTATACTTATTCAAATTTGGAAATTTGTAGCACCGGGACTATACAAACACGAAAAAAAAGCAATTTTACCTTATTTAGTTTTAACACCTATATTATTTTTTTTAGGAGGTATGCTTGTATATTATCTCATTATGCCACTAGCTATTAAATTTTTTTTATCATTTGAAAGTAGTGGTATTTCAACAAATCTTCCAATTCAATTAGAAGCTAAAGTAAATGAATACCTTTCTTTGGTGATGAAATTAATTTTTGCTTTTGGAATTAGTTTTCAATTACCAGTAATATTAAGTTTATTGGCAAAAGTAGGAATAGTAGATTCTGAATTTTTAAAAACTAGAAGAAAATATGTAATTGTAATTATTTTTGCAGCAGCAGCTTTATTAACACCACCAGACCCAATAACACAAATTGGTTTAGCAATACCTTTATTAATTTTATATGAATTATCAATTTTTTCAGTAAAATTTATTGAAAAAAAAAATTTAGAAAATAACGATGCATAATTTAAAAGAAATTAGAAAAGATTTTGATGGTTTTGTTAAATCAGTCGAAAGAAGAACCGTAGATATTGATTTTCAAAATTTAAAAAAACTTGATGAAATTAATAGAAATTTAATTCAGAAAAAAGAAATTTTAGAAAGAGAAAAAAAAGAAATATCAAAATCTAAAGATAAAAATTTGTTTAATAAATCTAAAGAAATATCAGAAAAATTAGAAAAAATTTCCAAAGAACAAAAACAAATTAAAAATGACTTAAATATAATGCTATCTAATATTCCAAATATACCTCATTTAGACGTTCCTAATGGTAAAGATGAAAAAGATAATTTAGAAATCTCTAAATCAGGCAATATTCCAAAATTTGAATTTAAACCCAAATCACATTATGAGATTGGTGAAAATCTTAAGATGCTTGATTTTAATTTAGCAACCAAAACTACAGGTTCAAGATTTGTTTTTGTGAAAGATAATCTAGCTTTACTTGAAAGAGCTTTATCTAATTTTATGTTAGATAAACATGTAAGTAAAAATGGATATAAAGAAATTTCTCCTCCACTTATGGCATCGGAGACAACTATGTTTGGTACTGGACAATTACCTAAATTTGAAAATGATCAATTTGAAATTAAATTTGATGAGAGCTCTGATAGAAAATTTTTGATTCCTACAGCTGAAGTTATACTAACTAATATAGTTAAAGATAAAATTGTAAATTTGAATGATTTACCAATGCGCTTTGTTGCCTCAACTCCATGCTTTAGAAAAGAAGCTGGTAGTTATGGTAAAGATACTAAAGGCATGATAAGACAACATCAATTTTATAAAGTTGAACTTGTAAGCATAGTTGAAAAAAATAAATGTTTAGATGAATTAGAAAGGATGACAGATTGTGCTACTGGAATTTTGGATGATTTAGAATTACCTTATAGAAAAATGATTTTATGTACAGGTGACATGGGTTTTAGTGCTGAAAAAACTTATGATATAGAAGTATGGCTTCCATCTGAGAACAATTATAGAGAAATTTCATCATGCTCATCTTGTTCAACTTTTCAAGCTGTTAGAATGAAGGCAAGATATAAAGATCAAAATGATGAAATGGTCAATGTTGGTACATTGAATGGAAGTGGTTTGGCTGTGGGAAGAACATTAATCGCTGTGTTAGAAAATAATCAACTTAAAGATGGCTCAGTGGTTATTCCTAAAGTTTTACGTCCTTATATGAATAATTTAGAAAAAATTTCATTTAATTAAAGTTGTTTTAATTTAATAGATAGTATAAAAAATCAGCTTTAATAAGGAGTTTTATGGAAGGTTCAGGAATAGGTCAATTTATACCATTAATTTTAATATTTATAATTTTTTATTTTTTCTTAATAAGACCTCAGCAAAAAAAAGTTAAAGAACACAAAGCAATGGTTGAAAGCTTAAAAAAAGGGGACAAGATTGTGACTTCTGGAGGAATTACTGGAACAATCACAAGAGTTGTCGATAATGATAAAGTAGAAGTCGAAATTGCAGAGAATGTTAATGTTGAAGTTGTAAGAGGAACAGGTATTCAAAGTCTGATGAACGCCCAAGAAGTAAAAAAATAAATTTTTCTTAAATCAAGTGTTATATTTTTCAAAAATTAGAATAGTTTTTATAACACTTATTTCTTTAATTTTTATAGTTATATCCTCGTCTAATCTCTTTACTTTAGAAAATAGTTTCTTAAAAAAAAAAATAAATTTAGGATTAGATTTGCAAGGTGGTTCTTATTTACTTTTAGAAATTGACAATTCACCCGTCATAGAACAAAAGTTGCAAAATACTACCTCTTTAATAAGATCATATTTTAGAAACCAAAATATAAAAATTAAAAATTTAAAATTAGAAAATCAAATAATTAAGTTTTCTGTAGATGATAATTTTAAACAAAAGGTTATTGAAATATTTAATGATGAAAATAGTGAAATAAATCCATATTATTTTACATTTAAATCTCATCAATTTGATTTATTTTAAGAAGGAAACTTTTTAAACGTTAAATTTTCCGACCAAGGTTTAGTTGAGCTAAAAACTTCATCACAAGAACAAGCATTAGAAATTGTTAGACGTAGAATTGATGAAATAGGAACAAATGAACCAAATATACTAAAAAGAGGTAATGATAGAGTACTGGTAGAGCTTCCTGGTTTAGACGATCCTGCAAGAATAAAATCATTACTAGGCAAAACTGCTAACTTAACATTTAGATTTGTATCTAATAATAACAATGATTCTTTTGGTGTAGAGAAATTAAAGTTTGAAAATGGAACAGATGAAGCCTTTGTAAGCAAAAGAATAATTCTTAGTGGTGATAATCTTCTAGATGCCCAACCACGAATGAATAATCAGACTAATGAAACAATAGTTTCTTTTACTCTTGATAGAGTGGGTGCAAAAAGATTTGGTAAAGCAACATCGACAGGAATTGGCAAACAGCTCGCTATTGTTTTAGATGGAAAAATTATTAGCGCACCTGTAATTAGAGACACTATAGCAAGCGGATCTGGTCAAATTAGTGGCGGCTTTACATTTCAATCTGCTACTGATCTTGCTTTATTATTAAGATCAGGTGCTTTGCCAGCCCCTTTAACTATAATTGAAGAACGTACTGTAGGACCAGATTTGGGCCAGGACTCAATTAATGCAGGCATTATAGCTTTAATTATTGGATTTGTTTTAGTTATTATTTTTATTTTTATAAAATACAAAATTTTTGGTGTAATCACTAATTTAGCTTTAATAATTAATTTATTTCTTTTAATTGGGATATTAACAATTTTTGAAGCAACTTTAACTTTACCTGGAATTGCAGGAATAATTCTTACCGTAGGTATGGCTGTAGATGCTAATGTATTAATATTTGAAAGAATTAAAGAGGAATTAAAAAATGAAAAAAATAATTTAATAGCTTTTGATAGTGGATATACCAAATCAAGAACTGCAATACTTGATGCCAATATAACTACTTTATTAGCTGCAATTATTCTGTTTTTTATGGGCTCAGGTCCAATCAAAGGTTTTTCTTTAACTTTAGGTACAGGGATATTTACAACACTATTCTCTGTATACTTTATAGCAAGATTACTCACTGTTTTGTACGTTTCAAAAAATAAAGAAAAAAAGGGATTAATTTAGATGATAGGTTTTAATAAATATTATAATCAATTTAATATTTTATCACTATCTCTAGTGATAATTTCTCTATTATTACTAATTTTCAAGGGATTAAATTTTGGAATAGATTTTAAAGGAGGAACATTAATTGAGTTAAGATCTACGAGCTCAAAAATTAATACTTCTTCTTTAAGAGATAATTTAAATCAAATGAATTTA
>MDTG01387102.1_pt1 | contig 11338 bp, 11 predicted proteins | sample 811421 | NCBI WGS metagenome assembly MDTG01 (sample SAMN05326645, study PRJNA326480) | marine metagenome | isolation source: seawater | place: Pacific Ocean: South East | collected 2011
ATATTTATGTATAGGCTTCCGCTTAGCCAGCCTTCTTTATGCATATGAGCATTAAGAGAGCCTTGATTGCCAATTAAAATCATCCAAGCATAAATCTCAAATTGCGATGGCCATTCAGTAAAAATTTTAAAATTAGTATGAGAAAATTGATCTCTATAAGATTGAATATTTTTATGAATAACATCTTTTAAAATTTTTATAGACTCTTTTTCATGAAGAAATAGATTTCCTGATGTTTGAAAGCCATTACTAAGAAGTGATTGAGTTTTTTTATTAATTGATAAACTATTAAAGTCTTTAATGAAGTTTGCAATAAAATCATCATCAATGTCCTGAGACTCTATTAAATTAACTTTTTCGATTAATTCAAATGCATTAGGAGCAAATTGACATTCATCCGATCTAGAATACTTAATAGAAGCATGCGCGCTAATTGTTGCGGCTAATGGAGTTGAACCAAAATCACTTTCAAATTCCTCTAATTTTTGATCAAATTTTTCTATATCTTCTAATCGATAAATACATTCGAGCTCTTGAGCTTTTGATATTTTGGTAAGGTGTTTTGAATAATAATCTGCAGCTTCCTTGTATTTTTCTTGATTTCTTAAAATATTACCGATGTTGTAATATGATGATGTATCTGAAGGATCTATTTCAGGAACTCTTTTATAGTATTCTATAGCTTCATCTTCTTTTCCTTCATTATAGAGCGCCAAACCGCAACCTGTTAATGATCCAATCGCATTAGGGTCAATGTCTAGAGCCTTTTTATGACAAAGTAATGATTCCGAAACCTTTCCTATTGAGTAATATGTATTTCCAGCATTTGTATATATTGATGGCTCCTTAACTCCAGACTTCATCAAAAGTTCATATAATTCAATAGCTTTTTCTAAATCACCAATATTTTTATATGCGAGACCTAAAATGTTAGCTCCATAAATATTTTGAGGATATTTCTTTACAAATTTTTTTGAGTTTACTAACAATTCATTAAATTTTTTGTTCCGATAAAGAACAACTAATTGGTTGTACTGATCTTCCATAGTTTTTAATTTTTGTGATTCTTCCAATTTTTACTCATTTATTATTTTTTTATAATCAAAAGATTTTAGAAAATGAGAAAAGTCAGTTATAAGCATTTTAATATCAAGCCTTAATTTTTGAAAATTATGATTTTTCGTAAAATTTTCTTCATCCATATACAGTTTCCTATTAATTTCTAATTGCAATGTTTGTATATTTTTAGCTTCATTGCAGTATTCCTTTGTGATAAAGCCTCCTGCATATGGTTTATTAATTTCAACTGAATACCCTAATCTCTCAATATTATAAGAAAAGAAATTCATAACATCTAAATTACATGTTTTCCCAAATCTATTGCCAAGAACTATATCTGGTAAACCCTTTGCATCGGGCATAGAATGCATATCTAAGATAGTTACTCTACCCATTTGATTCCATATATTATTACTAATCTTTTTTAAATTAGAATGCCAAGGTTTATAAAAATTATTAATTAAAAATAAAACTTCCTCAATTTTAAATCTTCTTTTAAAAATAATATCACCTTTTGTTGTTCGATACGGTAACAGTCCTATCCCTGATCTTACCAATTGACTATATTCAGTTTTATATGGAAAGATACCGTCAATTAAAGCTGAATCAACCTCAGTATCTTTTCTATTTAAATCAATAACTGACCTAGAGATATTTGATTTTAAAAAATTAATTCCATTTTCTTCTATTCCTTGAAGCAAGTCATTGACAAACATATCCTCCATTGAAGAGCACAAATTTTTATCCGATAAAAGATTTCTTAGAAAAAAATCAGGATAAAATGTTCCTGAATGAACTGAAGTCACTAATAAGCTATTATCTAAAAAAATTTTAGGTTTTAACAAATTATAAAATTTTCTTTGCATATAAGATGTCATATTTTATACCTTATCAGGTTTCGTCAATTATTTAAGAGTTTTTATAATTGGGCGCGTAGCTCAGCGGTAGAGCACTACGGTGACATCGTAGGGGTCGCTGGTTCGAAACCAGCCGCGCCCACCACAAAAGAAAAGAAAATATTTTTCACAATATGATAAAACATCTAATATAAGATTATGGATGAAGATGATAAAATAAAATATAAAGAAGAAATTATTAAAAAAGCTATGAGCTTACTGTCGTCAAAAGACAAATTAGATGAAGCTGAATTAATGCTTTTAGATTTAGAAAAAGAATTTCCTAAAGATTTAATTATTAAACAAAATTTAAGCGTAATATTTCATCAAAATGGTAAAAGTGATGAGGGTATTGAAAAATTAAAACAAGCAGTAAAAATAGATCCTGAAGAATTCAGTAATTATCATAATATAGGCTTGATATATCAGAAAAAGAAACAATTTAAGGAAGCGAAAGCTTTCTTTCATAAGGCTGTGGAAGTAGATAGAGAAAAGGCCCATATTTGTCTTACGCTTCTAGGTCAAATTTATTTTAACGAAGGTGATATGGTTAATTCTTTAAAAGCATATCAGGGAGTTATTGAAATTAATGGAGAAGATGCATTTAGTGCAAACTTAGGAAAAGGTTTATGTTTATCTAGACTCGGTTATAAGAAAGAAGCAAAGCAATGCCTTGAAAAAGTTGTAAAATTGAAACCAAATGATGTACATACAAGGGAAGCTTTGGCCTTTTTATATCTTGATATAGGAATGCATAGAGAAGGATTGGATATTAATAAAGAATTAATTGGTGATATAATTTTTGATACTAGTAAAAAAGAAATAAATATTATTTGATGTAATGATGGATGAAATAAAAAAAATAGAGATAAAAACCTCAAGTGAAAATAGTTTCATAGGTTGTTGGATAATTGAAGATACAGCGCTTATGGATGCAATTGTTAAATTCTTTGATGAGAGAAATAATCTTCATTCAGTTGGTAAGTTGGTTGGAGGAAGAATTGATAGAAACATCAAAGATTCGTTAGATATAGCCATTAACCCAAAAGATATTAAAGATAAAAAAGAATATAAAATATTTGTTGATTATTTTAATTATCTGATGAATTGTTATAAAAAATACCAAGAAGATTTTCCTGCATTGGAACATTTTTACCAACTTCACATGGGAACTTTTAATATTCAAAAATATCTTTTAGGCGGTCATTTCAAAAAACCACACTTTGAAAGACAAGATCTCGCAACATCGCACAGATTATTTGCCTGGATGACATATCTCAATGATGTACCAAGTGGGGGCGGTGAGACAGAATTTTTCTATCAAAAATTAAAAGTTAAACCTGAGAAAGGAAAAACTTTAATCTGGCCAGCCGATTGGACACATACACATTGTGGTCTTCCTACCACTAAAGAAGAAAAGTATATACTTACAGGTTGGTTTCATATTGATGAACTAATGAAGTAATTGCTTATTATTATAAGTTTTCTTAATTTCCATAAATAGTTGTTTTTATTAGTTTTTTTATATTATTTTTAAATATATATTGCTGATTTAAGAAGAAATTTCAGTCGAATCGCCATACTAATGGTTGAATATAATTATTTAATACCCAGTTATAAATTATCTTATAAAAAAGAAGGAGTGAAGGATATGATTATAGAAACTTTAGGACAAGTTACTTTCGTAAATGGAATTTTAAGAGTTCAAGCCCTTGGTGTTGCACCATCCGGTGAAATAGCGGAAACAGGAACTTTAGAAATTCCGGGAAATAAGGTTGGTGATATAATAAATTTACTAGCAGGTGCTGCTCAAAATATTTCTGACAAAATTGGTGAGGAACCAGCTGCTTCGAAAGAAGGTAACGGCAAAAAAGATAAAAAAGATAACAAAAAGAAAAAGTAACTTTTTTCTAATATTTAAATGATAAATAACAACATAAATAAAAAATCATTATTTATTGGTCTTTTTATTCTTATCTTCTTCACAAGTGAAGTTGTATTAAGTCAAATAAATGATAATGCAGAAAACAATAGTGGGGCCATAGAAAATGATCTAACATTTTCTAGACTTGATAATATTACTGCAACAATTGACCAAAATAGTTATTTTGATTTAATAAGAGCTAGCATTTTAGATCAACCAGAATTTCTATACGCAAATTCAAATCTTGAGGAAAAGAATCAAAATCTTAAATTTGCAAGAAGGCAAATGCTTCCCGAATTATCCGTTCGTGTTATCAATGATAAAGTAATAGACAGAGATATTGATGATTTTTCATCGATTAGAAAGCGTCAAGATGACAGTTTTGATGCCGCAGTTGAAATATCTCAGCCTATCTATAATGGAGGGGCGATAAGAAACCAGATCAAAAAATCAAGAACAGAAAAATCTGTTTCACAGATTGAAAGAAAAAACGCTTTATCTCAACTTATTGTTGATGCTAATGAAATATATTTGGCAGCAGTTACCTCTGAACTCTTATATTCATATGCAGAAAACTTGATATTAGAAATTACTCCCTATTTAGAAAAAGTAAGAGAAAGGGTAAGATTAGGAATCTCTGATCCTATTGAGTTAGCAATTTTTTCTATTAAATACAATGACTTAAAAGCAAAGGTCCAATTACTCAAGACTAATAAAAATAGAGATATTGGAATATTTGAATATTTTTATGATACAAAATTTGAAAATTACTATCTGCCTAAAGTTTATGTTCCCAAGGTTTTCTTAGATAAAAATAAAGAGGCTTATAATGTGATAGCTTCAAGATTAAATTACAAATCAATGGTTTTTGATACTGAAATTGTTAAAGGAGATTATCGTCCTAAATTTGGCTTCAATACAAGATATACAGTTTATGATATTGATGAAAACGAAAATGACTCGGACATTAGGGGTGGAATTTATTTTTCTATGCCAGTATTTTCCTTTGGTAGAGGTACTGCTAGGGTATCAGCTTCTAAAGCCGCTGCAAATGCTTCAAAAATGAACATAGGTATTGAACAAAAAAATGATGAAAATAGAGAAAATCAGATAGTAAATTTAATTGAAAGCTCTTTAAATACCAGAAATGATCTTTACGACTCTTTTTTAGATACTAAAAATCAAGCCAGAATTATTAAGAACAGATTAGACTCCATTAATTTTTCAGCTCAAGCTTATGTAGAGAGCGCAATTCAAGAAATTAGCCTTTTAGAAAGAATTTTATCAACTGAAGCTTCTTTACTGGGTGGATATTTATTATATCTTCACCAAAATCAAAATCTAAATAATTTATTAAGGATAGACCCATGAGTGAAAATAAAATTCAATTGAAGGATCATTGGTTCTGGGGATCTATTATAAAGAATAAGGCCACTTATATACAAATTACTCTAGCTTCAATCTTCATTAATATTTTTGGTCTAGGAAGCGCTTTTTATATCATGACAGTCTATGACAGGGTTATGCCTAATTCTGCTTATAATACTTTGATAGCACTTACAATTGGTATGGGAATTGTAATTTTATTCGACTTTATCGTAAAACTTTTAAGGGCATATTTTATTGATATAGCTGGTAGTAATATGGAAAAAGAAATCAATTCTTCTCTTTTTAAAAAAATTGTAAGTCATGATGCAAAATTTCTTTCCAAAACTTCTGGAGTTGCTCATACGATAAGAGAATTTGAAGGTGTTAGAGACTTTTTTACATCTGCTAGCATGGTTGCTTTTATTGACCTTCCTTTTATGTTTATTTTTTTATTTGTTATTTACGCTATAGCAGGACCATTAGCAATTGTTCCAATATTAATAGTACCGCTAGTTCTCGGTGTATCAGCATTAATACAGCCTTTTCTTAAGCGATTTAGTGAGAAAAACTTAACTACTCAACAAGGAAAAATGGGAGTTTTGCACGAATTAGTTAATAATGTCGAAACAGTAAGAACAGTTGCGGGAGGTAAATTCTTAGAAGATAGATGGAATTCAAGTGTTGATTCACAATCAAAAGCAGCAACAACCGCAAGAGGTATATCGAATTTTGCAGTTACTTTTTCTCAAACTGGATTACAAATTAGTCAAGCTGCAATTGTTTGCTATGGCGTTGTTTTAGTAGGGGCATTAAAAATAACTTCTGGAGCATTAATAGCGGTTGTTATTTTATCTGGAAGAATTCTTTCTCCCCTTGTTCAGGCAGGTCAACTATTAACAAAAATGAATCATGCCTTTTCGGCTTACCGTAAAGTTGATGAATTGATGAAACATGACTCTAGAGATGAAAAAACTCAGAGTTTTAAAGCTGTTAATATTAATGATGGTAGCATATTAGTAAAAGATCTAAATTTCGACATTGAAGAAATTAATATACTTAAAAATATAAACCTTAATATAAAAAATGGAGAAAAAGTTGGCATTGTTGGAAATATTGGAAGTGGGAAAACATCATTAATAAGAAATCTAATAGGTTTTCATATTCCAGAAAAAGGTACAATAAATATTGGCGGGTATGAAATAAAGAATATTCCTGCAAAGCAGTTGAGAACTTTTATTGGCTATTGCCCTCAAAAGATACAATTATTTAGTGGTACAGTATTTGAAAATATTGCAGCTGGTCTTGATGATGCAACAGAAGAAGAAGTAATTAACGCTGCGCAATTATCTTGCGCGCATGACTTTATAGCTCAATTACCAGGTGGTTATAGTTATCAATTAAATTCTGGAGGATCGAACCTATCAGGGGGACAAAGGCAATCTATTGCAATAGCAAGAGCTATAGTTAGAGAACCTAAAATACTTGTATTAGATGAACCTACAAGTCATATGGATGGTGGCACTGAAAATAGAGTAATTAATAATTTGATGTCTTTAGATTATAAGCCGACGATCATCCTATCAACACATAGAACAAATCATCTTTTAATGGTTGATAATATTGGAGTAATAATTGATGGCCAACTTGTTCAATATGGCCCTAAAGACCAGGTAATAAAAAGAAATGAAAATGAAAATTAAAGATTTATTTAAAAAGATTTCAATTAATAGAAGTAAATTGGAGTCATTAATCCCATATTTAATTCCTGAATATTGGGCAACTAATAAGAAGTCTTTTATCTTATTTTGGCTAATTGGATCCTTCTCAGTTATTTTTGTAATTTGGGCATCAATAGCAGAAGTAAATCAAGTTGTTAGAGCGCAAGGTAAGGTTATACCTGATTCAAAAGTTCAGCTTATTCAAACAGGTGTTAATGGTCCCGTTGAAGAAATAAAAATAAAATTAGATGACAAAGTTAAGGCTGGAGATGTACTTTTTTTAATTAATTATCAAAATAATGAGCAACTTTATAATTTATCGTTAACAGAAGTCGAGACAAGGTCTAGAAAAGTAGAAATTCTTGGAGAGCTTGTTGAATCTGGTTCAGATTCAGAGTTTAGACTCCTAGATGAAAAATTAGCGCTTATAGAAGCACAAAAACGCTTTGATCTAGCAAAATTAAATCGGAAATTCTCTATAGTTACCTCTCAAATAAATGGCACTGTAAGTAAAGTAAATGTTAGGAATATTGGTCAAGTTGTTACAACTGGAACAACATTAGCAGAAATAGTTCCTGAGGATGATGTTTTGCTTATTAATGCATCCATATTACCTAAAGACATAGCCTATGTAAGAGCAGGTCAAAGCGCAAAACTAGGCTTCACGGCTTATGATATAGCAATTTACGGTCAAATAGAGGGTTTTGTTAAGAAAATCGCTGCAAATACAACATCAACTGAGGATGGACAAAGCTTTTATGAAGCTATGATTGAGGTAGATGTAAAAAAGATAAAGGATAATAATGACATAATTCTTCAACCAGGAATGATTGCAGATGTGTCTATTATTGGTGAAGAAAGAACAGTAATGAGTTATATACTTAACCCAATAACAAAATTATCTAAAAGAGCTCTTCAAGAATAAATCAGTTATTCATTTTCTTTTACATACTGTGCAGCTTCTAGTAGTGAGTCAAATGAGCCTGTATCTAACCATTTGTAATTTTGATCTAATAAAGTAACTTTCAAATTACCTTGTGATAAATAAATCATATTTAAATCTGTAATTTCGTACTCCCCTCTGCTTGATTTATTTAAATTTCTTGAAAAAGAAGGTGCATTGCTATCATAAATATACAAACCGGTAACAGCCCAATTTGAAATGAATTTTTCTGGCTTTTCAATTATTCTCTTAACATTATGATCTTTATCAAATTCTATTACACCAAATTTATCAGGGTCTTTTACTTCATAACCAAATAATGAAGCTCCAATGTTATTATTAATAGCTTTTTTAATTAATTCTTCTAATCCGTTTCCAAAGAATAAATTATCACCCAAAATCAAAATACTAGAGGAATTTTCTAACCATTCATCGGCAATTTGAAATGCTTGAGCAATACCTTCAGGTTTTTCCTGAATTTCATAAGATATCTTTACGCCTAAATCACTCCCATTTCCAAGTAAAAGCTTGAAACTCTTCTGATCTTTTTTTGTAGTAATGATTAATATATCTTCAATACCTGCAGATACTAATGTTGATATAGGGTAATAAATCATTGGTTTGTCATAAACTGGAAGTAATTGTTTTGAAATTATTTTTGTCAAAGGAGAAAGCCTTGTACCTGCTCCACCAGCTAAAATTATGCCTTTGATATTATTTGAATTCATTTCTTTATTCTTTCTGCAGTAATTTTTTAACCGTTTTTTTTAAAGACTCTTTCCAATGAGGAATAAAGATATCATTTTTCTCCATAAAAGAAAAATCAACAGACAATCTTGAGTCTATTGGCCTTTTTGCTTCCGCTTCCCATTTTGACAGTTCTATAGGTTTAAGCTCACAATCAACTATTTTACCATTTTTGTTCATCTCTTTTAAAATAAATTCAGCCATTTGATACCATGAAGTGAATTCTTTATTTGTGAAATGCATAATTCTATCAAAAGGCTTATTAATCTGACTTCTATACAGATCAACTAATGAGATCAAATTATTTGAAAAATCATACGCACTCGTAACAGAAATCAATTGATCAGAAACTACTTCTAGCTGATTTTTTTCTTTCATATAATTCATTATTGTTTTAACAAAGTTTTTTCCATATATGCTGAAAACAGATGCCATTCTAATAACCATACTTTTATTATTAAATTGTAAAACATCATCCTCCCCAAGACTCTTAGATAACCCATAATGATTTATAGGATCTTTTTGACTATCAATATCGAAAGGCCCTAAACTCTTATTACCAAATACATAATCGGTTGAAATATGAATTAATCCTATATTTGATTTGTTTGTTTCCTGTGCCAAAATCCTTGGGACAGTATGATTTAACAATAGTGCCTCCTCCTTTTCGATCTCAGCCTTATCAACATCTGTATAAGCAGCTAAATTAATAATTAAATCAAATTCATTATTATTAAAAAAATTAGAAATTTCATGTTCAGAACGCAAATCTAAATCATTTCTATTTGGAAAAAATAGAAAGTAGTTATTATCATCAATTTTTTTTAATTCTGAGCCTAATTGACCAGACCCACCAAGTATTACTATTTTATATTGATCCTTATAACTTTCCAAGGCGTTCACCGGAATAATCATTAGATTTAATCACGAATTCATTTCTATTATCTAAATACCAAGTTACTGTTTTTTTTAGACCATCCAACCAATTAAATTTAGGCTTCCAGCCCAATGATCTAATCTTATTATTATTTATTGCATATCGAAAATCATGACCAGGTCTATCTTGAACTGATTTTATCAAATTTGAGTATTTTTTCTTTTTAGGCAAAATAGAGTCCATAATTTTACAAATATCTTTTACAACATTTATATTTTTAAGCTCACAATTACTGCCAATATTATACTGATCGCCAACTTTTCCTTTTTTTAATACAGTCAAGAGTGCAGAGATATGATCATCAACATAAATCCAATCTCTGATTTGTTTTCCACTACCATAAACTGGTATATCTTTATTATTCAAACACTTATTAATAACCAATGGAATTAATTTCTCAGGAAATTGAAATGGGCCATAATTATTACAAGTATTAGTAATAATTGCTGGTAAGCCATATGTCATATGCCACGCTCTAACTAAATGATCTGCAGAAGCTTTAGAAGCTGAATAAGGACTATTGGGCTTATATCTGTTCAGTTCTTTAAATTTTGGATCCTTATCTTTTAAAGACCCATAAACCTCATCAGTAGAAATATGGATAAATCTAAAATTATTTTTTTTGTTCTTAGATAACTTTGCCCAATACTCATAACTACTGGTTAATAAATTGTATGTACCCAACACATTTGAGGAAATAAACACATTTGGAGAATCTATCGATCTATCGACATGTGTTTCAGCAGCCAAATGAAAAATATAATCAGGTTTGGTTGTTAAAATTAAACGCCTAATAGCTCTATTATTTGCAATATCAATTTTCTTTAGAATATAATTACTAGTATCAATATCTTTTAAGCCCTGTTGGTTGGAAGCATATGTTATCTTATCTATATTAACGATATAATTATTCTTATCGTTTAATAGTTTACGAATTAAATTAGTTCCAATAAAACCACAGCCACCCGTGACTAAAATAGTTTTCTTTTTACCCAAAATTGTCTCCAAAATTATTTATTTTTTTTAATTCTTTCCAAGTTGGTAGTTTTAAATCTTTGTCAGAAATTAAGGCATCACCCTCTTTTATGGGCCATGGTATATTAAAAGAAGTATCGTTCCAAATTATCCCTGAATCAGCCTCAGGATAATAATAATTATCCACCTTATATATCACAACAGTTTCTGATGCCGTTGTACAAAAACCATGGGCATATCCTTTAGGAATAAGGATCCAACCATCATCTTCTTTAAGATTTATATAATCAAATTGTTCGTAAGTTTTTGAATTCTCTCTTAAATCAATAAACACATCAAAAATTGAACCTTTAATTACTTTTATAAGTTTTGTTTGTTCATATGGTTGATTCTGGAAATGCATACCTCTTAAAGTATTTTTTTTTAATGAAAAAGATAAATTATCTTGAAGAAACTCTTCTTTTATTCCTTTTTCTTTAAAGGCTTCTTTATTAAATATCTCTGAAAAAAAACCTCTTTTATCTTCATGCCTCACGGGTGTTATTAACATAACATCATTAAAAATAGATTTTATTTTCATCTCAACATCCCTTCAACTATTTTAATTTGTTCAGGTAAGCAAATCTTTTTTAAATCATAATTTTCTACGACAGTTTTCCTTGCAGCTTGTCTAAGTTTTTCATATTTATCTGGTTCAATTAAAACTTTATTCACCGCACTAATAAGAGCATTGGTATCAAAAAAATCTACCAAAATACCATTTTTATTATG